>Ga0209596_1001833_pt1 | contig 17915 bp, 18 predicted proteins | sample M_130807_MF_Meta_FD_187314 | JGI IMG/M metagenome (GOLD analysis project Ga0209596, IMG submission 187314) | Freshwater microbial communities from Lake Montjoie, Canada to study carbon cycling - M_130807_MF_MetaG (SPAdes) (version 2) | ecosystem: Environmental > Aquatic > Freshwater > Lake...
ACGAAATTATATCTGTAATAGTAACTCATTTATATTATTTTTTCCATTCTTTATAGATATGTTGATATTTCTCATCAGTTTTTATGTAATGAGCTAGCATTCTTGATGTCACTCGTGATGGTTTGAAATACCAGAATTTGGTTCCTTTTATTCTTGCAGTGTCTTTAAACCAAATCCATCCAAAAAAATATCCTTCTGTGTGGTAGTTGAAATTGTATATTATCTTTCCTTTCTCTTTGGTTCTAGCCCAGTCTACAGGAAGATTGACAAACTCTTTGTCATCAATTCCTTTCATTTTCTTTCTCTTCTTCTTATTGATTGAGAACTCACCAAAACCATATGGGAGCTTTTCTTTATCACCTGTCTCAAGAATGTAGTTTCTAAATGCCTCATTAAAACTATAAATAACATTCTTCCATTCGTCAAAAGTTAATTTGATTTCAGAATGTTTCTTACAGAAGTTTTTGTAGTTGTCTTTACTTGCAGATCTCCATTCTATCTTTGTCCTCATTATCTATTGTTTGGTACATTTGGTGCTTGTCCATCAAGACCATCTTCTGTAAGATCAGTTTTTGTAGCAAAATAAGTTGACATTAATTTCTTAGTTGTAAGTTCCAACACTTGTGTTTGTAAATATCCAGGAAGACCATAAGGCTTATCCAAAGGATTCATACAAAAGTCTTCAGTTACAATGTTCTCACCACAACAGCATTCAGGATAGAGAAGATCATTTGGAACATCATCTTCAAATAAAGCAGATATTCTTATTGCTTTAAGGAGAGGATTGCTTATATATAGATAACCTTCCATTATCCAATAATAAGACTCATTCTTTATAATAGGAAGTTTAAGAAGATTTACATATCTATTGATTGTAATCTCCTTAAGTTTCTTTCCCTGACCACTCATTGCGTTTATAGAATAAACACCCTGGATAATATACTGGTAGTTTCCTTCAGCTATACGTGGAAGTTTAAATCTACTTCTAGCTATAGTGCAAGGATCTACGTAATCACAACAGTCTGAAATAGGCACCTCGATCATTTCAAGGCATGGGAGTGTTGTAAAAAGAGTGTCTGTTGCCCAGAGTTTTCTGAGGTTAGTTTCTCTTTTTATAAGAAGTAAAGCATCGTTTCTAATCTCAGAAGCAATCACCCTGTCAGTAATGAGAGAGTCAGTGGATAGCAATTTCTGCATACCACGTATATCTGAAACTAATTTTCTTAATGTTGACATTATAAATACTGTTTGAATATGTTTGTCATTCCTTTTTCAAAATCTATAAGGAATCCTGTAACTTCAGCTTTAACACATGTATAACCATTCTTTTCATCCCAAGAACTCTTGGCATTAGAGAAGGCTGGTATTTGATAAAACTTAATACCACCAAAGTCAAGACTCACCTCATGATGTTTATCACCTGTAAATATGTAGAAGTTCTCATGAGCTGACCATTTGTCTTTATATTCAATTGGAAATATATTAGCAAGCTTTGCAGGCTTTATAGCATCTCCATGATTGAACATCATTGCTGTCTCACCAAAACTTATATACTTTCTATATTTAGGAGAGCAATCAAATCTCACCCTTTCGTTGTTATTAAAATATGCATCTAACCAAGTGATCATATGCCATCCTACAAACTCATCGTGATTACCTGCTACATAAATAACATTCACATTGTTTGTTTTCTCTAGTAATAAAGATATCATCTCAATCTCATGCTCACATATTTTTTCAAAAGAGTCATGATAGGTAAGAATGTTTTGTTGTGGAGTTCCTTTAGTTGTAGTTCCTGTAAATTCACTATTGAACTCATCTGACCCAATGATGTAGTAAACCTCGTCTATATAGTTAGATAGGTTTGCTTGATCAACGATAACATTCACTTTAGCTACAATATTATCAAATCTTTCAGTGATATTATTATTACCATCTATATCAAGCTTGTTTAAATGGGAGTCTTGTTTATTTATAACTAGACAACCAACAGCTTTACCAGAATACTTAGGACCATTAACATAAGTTGATGTTGGTAAGTAGTCTTTTAGAAACTCAACAAATGAGTCTTGAAAGACTTGCTCAGTGGTCTTTTTAGACATCCAAGCTTTAACCTGCCAATGAGGGGTTTTACCACTTCCCCAATAGTTCTGGACATATTTAGTTATTTCCCACTTCTCTGTATCAATTTTACATTTAGCTATCAATTCATCTAGAGATCTAATCTCTTCTGCAGAATTGAAGATGATTTCTCCTGTGCCCCTAGCAAGGTCTTCTTCATATTTAACCACTGCATCTTCAAGAGCATCAATGTAACTTGATGCTTCAGCTTCATTTCTAATTGGGTCTTGACTGCCTTTAATCTCTTTTAGCAAGTCACTCACTTCAGCTTCTGTAATTCCTAGTTTCTCTGCGTAAAACTTTTTACTTTTTTTCCAACTAAGCAGCTGCTGGAGCTGATTTAGTAAATGTTGATTCTCAGCCATTTATGAAATAATTTAGTTAAATTGACGTAAAGGTATGAATTAATTTGATAACTCCCAAATTATTTTAATCTATTTAATTATATAGGTTAACTTGTATAATTAAAAACCCCCACCCTAGAAAGGGCAGGGGATACCCTGTAAAACCAACAAAACAGGGTTTTTAATCTAGTTATAGTAAGTTACAGAATCCATATCCTGTTATTCTATAAACTGTACTTCCTATAGTGATATCTTGAGGATCTGATGTAATACTATTAGCATATGGGGCTAAACTATCTAATGTAATAATCTTACTACTTTGTGTTGTGCCTATAGCAATCAATTGATCATCATGAACTATAGTTCCTGTTATACTACCAGTTGGTATAAATAGTGTCCAGCCTGCATCAACAGGATGTGCTCCACTACAATTTGTTGTATCATACCTAAATACACTCAAATCAAAGTTTAAGTCAACATCAGTTGTTCCATGTAAAACTTCCCCACTTACAATAAACTTACCTGTGAATCCTGGAGGACTAGACTCTCCATAGAAATTAAGTAATACATCATAAGGAAGAGCTGTGGTTGTAGTGGTTGTAGTTGGTACAGCAGTTGTTGTGGATGTTGTAGTGGTAGTGGTAGGTCTAGTGGTACTACTAGTCGTTGTGGTAGTGGTAGGTCTAGTGGTACTACTAGTCGTTGTGGTAGTAGTAGGTCTAGTGGTACTACTTGTAGTAGTGGTAGTAGTAGGTCTAGTGGTACTACTAGTTGTTGTGGTAGTAGGTGTACTAGTGGTACTACTTGTTGTAGTGGTAGTAGGTGCAGCTGTTGTTGTAGAAGTTGTTGTAGATGTACTAGTGGATGTGGATGTAGTGGTAGTTAGACATGCTTGTACCAATTCACAGAACTGTGTGTTGTATTGTTCATTAGTTTGAATAATAGAAAGTACAGCACTAGTAAGGGCTTCTGGACATAATAGGTCATTGATTTTATCAATAACGCAAGTGAGAGTGTCTTGAAAGTTAATACCTGTACATGGAAGGTTAGGTCCATTATACAAAATGAGATCAGTATTTAACCCAAGACCATCAAGCCAACCATTGTTACATTTCTTTGGAAACACAACATTGGTTATAGAATAACAGGGCATACCAGGAACACAAGCCATTATATGTTAATTTAATTTATTAAGGAATGTACATAATGTAATAACAAGCAAGGACTGGTTGAATGTTACTATGTGATCCACCACCACCAGTATTAGCACTCACTGTAATAGCAGCACTAATTCCTGTTGTAGCACTTTGACATGCTTGAGTATTTGTAAAATAAAAAGTAGTTTCTCCTTGATTTTTATCACCACCTGCAAATCTTACAGTGTTATTATTATCACTAGTGTCACCTCCTGTAATTCCCAATATATCATGCTCATGTCCAGGATCAGTTATTGATGCTGTAGCTGGATGTGTGTGACTAGGTAATTCTGCAGATGTAAGAGTTATAGTGTTATTTCCATTTGTACCATTTATTGTATATGTTGGATTACCAGGAGTAGCAGGATCCACTTCAGGATCATATGCTCCACCACCCATACCATTTGTAACACCTATAGGCACTCTACCTCTTTTATCAGGGGTACCATTTTGACCATTACATAAATAAACCTTTTCCCATGCTCCATATCCTATTCCTGTACCACCAAATCCATCAGCAACTGTAGGATAGTTATTTAAATCACCATAATATTCTAAAACTGTGTATGGAACCATCTTGGTATAGAAACTTGTTGAGCCTCCTATACTATCTAAATAAGCTTGAATTAGTGTATTTAGATCAGCAAGCTTAACATAGTTTGTATCTACATCAAGAGCAAGAGCTGCTAAATCTACACCTAGTTCGCAAAGTTTATTAATTGTAGCTTGAAGAATTTCATGTGTGCTTGAAGAGCTTGTAACACCATCTAGACAATCTATAGTGTAATCACCATTAAGCTCAGCAAGGTCAGCAACAATAACATCAACTTGTCCTTGAAGATCACAAGCAGCTTTAACAAGAGCCTCAAAAAGCTCTACAGCTGTTGGTGGACTACATATAGGTTTACATGTAGGTAGATATTGCGTAACAAGTTCACAATATGCTTCTGGGTCAATAGTGATGTCTATTCCTGTTCCATCAAGAAAAGACACTACAGCATTAATTAATGCTTCCTCAACAACATAAAGACTGTCGTTAGTTTCTATTCCTAGTGCTTCACTAGGTAGTCCTGTATATCTTACACACCTATCAGAGGTGGTTTCAACACAACCATTATAACAATTATTACAAGCCATTTTATAATTTATTTATGAATTAAAAGTTTTACTCTACTAGCTATTTGCTGCACTGAGAAGCAAGCAGCATAATCTGGGTTACATAGCTTATTTACCAAAATTCTTTTGTAATTCAAAAGATCCCCAATCACTAGGTTGGGGAAGGGTAGATTAAGCATATATACAATATTGTTATATTGATTGTTTGACAAGTCTGTTAATTTACAATCAATATCAGCAATCAATGCTTTTGGTGTTGTGCAGTCTAAGCAATTAACGAGCCTTGGGGATAGCATCTTTATTATTTTTAATATTATCTTCTATAGTTACCTTCTTTGCTTCTTTCTTTTTTTGACCATCACAAGAATAACAAAGTCCATTTGTCAATTGACAACCACATCCTACATTAGCTTTACAATTTGAACAAACTGCCATATTATATAAAATTGTTAATGTAATTATTACCAGAGCAACCACAGCCACTCCTTATAAAGTTATTAAGCATTCTATCTGCTTGTATGTAAAGTTTGTTTGCTGTGTCTATAGCACAGTTGTTAGCAGCAGCTATGGATCCTTGAATAAAATAATAGATGCTATTTAGTTCTACCTTCTGTTGTTGTCTGATAGAAAGATCACATTGCATCATGTCAAGTTTCATAAATGCTTCATCAAATTTCTCTTGTATCAAATCCACTCTCATTATTGTCTTATTAACATAATAAGTTTCAGGAGGATCTATCGTGTATGTTAAGTAATACACACCATCTGGAAGAGGTTGTAAAGGAAATCCTACAGGACTAAGTCCTAAGCTGATTGAATTATATACATTAAAATCATCTGGTGTAAAAGGAACAAGAACTGGATCAAATCCAGGAACAGTCACTGATAGTGTAGCACCTGATGGAGGTGTGTCATATGTAGAATTATCAGCTACACCAAGAGTTTGAACATTGTGAGTATCAATAACTATTATGTCTAATACAGTTGCCATGTTGTTAAAATAATTGTGCCTGAGGACTTGAGAATTTATCCTCTCTCACCCTCAGGCACAGGTTATATGATTTTGCTTTTATTAAGGAGCAGTGGTAGTAGTACTGGAAGTTGTAGATGTAGTACAAACACTCTGATTATCTGCAGCACCTAATGCGTCAGCAAGAGCACCATTTACAACATTAGATAATGACCCTTGAGGAACAGCAATAATTACTGTTGAATCTTCATATATGTAGTCACCCCACTGATAAGCTGATTTGTCATACTCGTTAAACTTGATGTAATAAGTATCGTAGGTAGTGCCTACAGAAACCCAAGACTCAAAGTTTTCGTTATAACCAGCCATTCTGTAAAGATGCTTCAAGTAACCAGCTTGGTAGCTGTAGAAGTTTTTCTCAAGTTGTTGAATCTCAGCAGAAGTTCCAGAAGGATAAGATGAAGTTTGAACAACAACAGCTTCAGCTACAATGTTACAAGCATCAGCAACAATGAAGTCAGCTGTAGTTGCAGGTCCACTGTAAACGAAAGTTCTGAAGTACATTCTGTCATATTCCCAAGGGAATGCAGCAACGTCACATGGTTGTCCATAAGCAGTCAAAGCTTTTCCTGTAATTTCAAGAACACCAGGAGAAGGTTGATCAAATGTGTAGAAAGTGTTAAAGCTAATGTTGTCAGGGTTGATACCAGGAGCTTGTTGTTCAAACTTAGCAATGATTTGGTCAACCAAAGCTTCGTAATCAACTTGCGTACATGGATCACCACCACAATCACAACATGGTGCGTTAACAGTGATGCTACGAGTGAAACCATTGAAATACAATGTGTCAATGTAGCTAGAATGTGCACGAAGAGTGATAGTAATAACATCACCACAAGTTACATTCCAATCAGAAACTTCAGTTATCTGATTTAGTGGGGCAGGACAACCATAAACTTTATACCACTCAGTGATATTAGATTTACAATTTGCACCAGCTGCACAACCTGCGATCTTGTCAGAACGCTTAGATCCTTGAAGATAGGTGTTAACCCTACCTTGAGCAACATAGAAATAAGGAGAATCACCACCTGCTACTTTTGTAGAAGGGGTTAGAGTAGCTTCGTAGTTAGAATCAAAGAAACCAACTTCACCAGCTGTCAAGTCTTGCGTAGAACCACTATTGGCTATTGTAGAGCCAACAGGAACCACGAAGAGCGTAGTTAGAGAAAAATCTGCCATTTTGTTTTATTTTAAATTATAAAAAAACTTATTCATTTGTCTGTATCCTATACTGGGCAGTTTGGACTGCAGACATATTTTCTGTGTACATTGCGAGGTTTTGAACTGTCAGATCTAGAAGTTCATCTTCGAGATAGGTTTCAAGTTCGCAATTTTGATCATATGATGGTAAACCATCTAGCATTATATATCCCTCTTTATTTATATAAACAGGGTATCTAAAATACATTATGTTAATTGTCTTAGGTGTAAATGTACCATCTGTGAATATTGATATTTCATCAGATGATATAAAGTTGAATGTTTCTTGGTATTCAAAAGATGGTTTGTAGTGAGTGTTGTTTAACAAGAGAGATAAGTCTCCATGTTTTGCAAGATCTCTATTTATCCAAACCTTTCTATCCTTACATCTTCCTTTGTCAGCTATTACGTAGCTATCTACGTAAAACATGTATTTAGGTTCTAATGTATGAAGATTGGCTTTCCATTGATTTAATTCTGCGTTCATTAACGAAAGAACAAGAGGTTGATTGTTATAAGAAACAACCAAACTTTGTAGGTCTTCATAACGCTTTTTAAAAGCATCTTGACCATACCCATTTGCTACACTAAATCCATCAATCTTTTGTTTTATCAGCTTTATTTGAGCTTCATTTAAAGCTAAAATCTTATCTTCAAGTGGAATCTGCTGATGTTCATTAGTAGATAGTTTATTTAGTTTCTGATCTATTTTATATAATAAACTATCTACTGGTATCATACAGACGCTAATTTTTTACTTTTCAATTTTTGTTCTAGCGTGAGTAGTTCATCTTGGTTATCTTCGTCAGCTAGGAATTTAACCAAAGCTTCGTCATCCACTGCAATTTCATACTCACCTTCAAACACTCTTCCATTAGGTTTAACTCTATATATAGAATGTGCAATTGCTTGTTTAACAAGATCTTTAATATGGAGCAAATTTTCTTTCATATCAGCAAAGCGATTAAACACTTCCACTGTAGAAAGTCCTTGGAATTTACCTGTTTTGAATTCTGTCTCTTTAATGACATTATCAACAAGGTTGTAAACCACTTCTTCTTTAGTGTTATCTGTAACAGGCAATCCTAAAAGTCTTGCCACTTTTCTCTTCTTATCAGGAGTCATACCATCAAACTTGCTAATAGCTTTATTGATAACTTGTTTCTTCTTGAAGAGAATAGCATTTTCAATCTCATCATCTACAACATAAAACTGTATATCAGCAGGATATTCACCACGTTCCCAAGCTTGATAAGAGCTTGCAATTGTTGGATGAACACGTAACCATGAGAAAGCTATTTCTTGCATAGAGTTATCAAGATCAAAATAGTTATCACCATCAACCAATTTTACAGGCTGTACGTGCATTGTATCATACTGTGATGTTGTTAATCCACTGTTCCAGAATGGAGAGCGAGGACCAAGATCAACATTCAAAGCAAGCTCAAGCTTAGCTCTAAGAGTTGTTACACGTTCTATTTCTAGTTCTCTTTCTGTAGGATCTGCAATTCTACGAATGTAAGAAGCGTTAGCATCAAGACCTGTTCTATATTGACCATCAAGTTCCTTGTAAGGATACTTAAATACGCCTGTTCCAGGAATTCTTGTTAGTCCTTTTTGTGAAAGACCACCTTGCATTGTTTGAAGTTGTGCGTTATTATACTCTTTCTTTAATGTAGAGATTTTTCCAATTTTGCCCATATGTAGTTGTTTTAACTTGGTTTTAAGTTGCAGAGTGTTCCCATCGAAGGGTATGCAGTTGGGAATTTCCCAATCCATCACTCTGTGGTTTGAGTAGAGCCCTCCAAAGGTGGGAGGGGTAGGAGGGCTCTTCTCGATAGGCTTGTCTAGGAATACTATTCCTAGGAGGTATTAGTACTGAGGTATTTCCTCGATCAGAACTGTACGAGACAAATCCTCGATGAAGACATCGCAACGATCTTTCATCCAGATCTCATAACCAGGGAATTTGTTAGCAGAGCTCATACCTTGAGACTTAGCAAAGCCCAAGTGGTGACGAGTTCCATCGATATATCCCCAAGTCATTGAAGGAGCACCCTTCATTCTCACTTCTCTGATGTTGTTAACCATTGAACCATCGCTCATTGGAGATACATCAAATACCATGAAAACAGGAGTAGATTTTTTATTCTGACCAAATTCAAGATTAGATTGTGGAAGATCTAGTTCTTTCAAGTGGATAAGTTCAACACGACCAGTCTCACGTGTAACCATGCTATCAAAAGCAAAGTTGTAAGTGATGTGTTGTCCTTCACCTTGCATGTAACGGTTTCCAGAATCAGCCATGAAAGTAAGACCACTGTTTAGAGCGTCTGTTTTCAAAGCTTGTTGGAATACGTCAAATCCAGCTTCGTTAGTGTACATTTTAACCTTACGATCTTTAACGTCAACCCTTCTGTAGAATAGGTCACCAAATACAGAACGTATTAAGTTAGCAGTGAATTCACCACGATTGTATTGAACCAAGTTACCATTGTTACGCATTCTGTAGTAAACACCAGCAGATGTACGCTTCAATTCTTGCTTAGAACCATTTGTTTTAACAGTTCCTGGCTTGCTCCAAATCATACGCTTAACTTTCAATTCAAGCATAGACTTACGCATCCAGAACTCAATGAATGGTTCCCATTTAACATCATTCCTAGTCAAAGGAAGTTGGTTACGTCTTTGTGGAGCATAAACCAAGATGTCCAAAGGTTTGCCAGAAGCATCAACCATCATTTTGTCATCAGCCCATTCAGTGATCTTGTGCTCATAACCATATGCAGAACCAAGAGATTCAAACATTGTGATTTGCTCACCAAGACGAGGAAGACCTAAAAGATCTTGATCAAACTCACCAATTGCAGCATCAACAAGTTCAAGTTCAACACCTACAGCTAGGAATTGAGAACTTACATAGTCAACAGTTGGGTTGTCACTAACGAGTGTAAAAGAGTAAAGATATCCTGCGTTCCAAGGAACTGGATCTTTAATTACATAAAACCTAGGACCATACTGACGAGAACCTACAGAAACAATAGCATTCTTAGAAAACTCATTAGTATCAAGGATAAGAGAAAACTCTTGTCCATCAATACCTGGCTTAAGAAGCTCAACTGTTGCTGCTGGAACATCAATAATCTTAGGGAATTTGTAAGGGACTTGAACTTGCCACTTCCATGCATCGCTATTATTGTCGATGTAATAAGGAGTTGACTTGTTAATCATGTCCAAGAAATCATTGCTATACAATGAACTTTGAGTGTAGAGACTGATGATCTTTTTGTCATAATCAGCAGGCTCTGTGCTGTGGAAGCTTTCAAGGTGATTGGCATCTGTAAGCTTACCTACAGCACGCTTATCCATTGAAGCAACACGAGCATACGTGAATCCAGTTAAACCTGGGATTGTTTGAATTGCCATTTTGTGTTATCTTTTGTTATTAAAAATTATTGAAACCAGGAAGTAGATTTAGACGAAGCTTGTTTAGATTTAATGGCAGACTTTGAAGTTTGTCTAGCCACCTCACTAAATAGATCATCTGATTTTTTACTGATTCCCCTTTTTTGGATGGTTGATAATGTTGGGTCTGTTTCAAGAATTTTCATTAGAAGCCCCACCTTCACTTTAAGTTCGTGGTTCTCTGGTCTTTTCAATTCTAAAATTTGCCTATCAAACTCTGTAAGCTTTTCGCCTGAAGAGGTTTGATATTTATCAACCAAAAGGAAATCTTGTAGTTCATTAGCCAATTTTGGATTGAGTGGAATACCATCAAACTCTTTAGCTTTCAATTTATCTTGTAGAACAGCTTGTACATTTTGTTGATACTGCTGTTTATACGCTTGTTGTTTTTGGAGTTCAACTTGTTTAGTTTCTTCTAACTTAGCAAGTTTTGCTGCTTCTTTCTTAATTAACACCTTGTGATGTTTTCCAGAAACAGATTCTAGATCTCCATAATTTTTCAGTCTCTCCACCTCTGTATCAATGTCTTCAGGCTCAAATCCTTGATCAGCTAAAGCTTGTTTGATTACAGCCACTTGATTGTTTTCTTGAGAAAGATCAAGGTCAGAAAAACTCTGAATTGAATTATATGCACTGAAATAATCTTTTGGATCTACACCTTTAACAAATATTGCATCAAATGCTTGTTTGTAGTCTTCACCAAATTGACCTATGAAATTCTCAACGATGTCTATAGCACCTTTTTTCTTTTCTAGGTTAAACCTCTCTAGGAACTCTTCAGGAGTTGAAATTGCAGAATCCTCATCATCTTCTTCTTTATTAAATACACCTAGTTTAAATAGGTCATTTGATAAAGCAGCAAATTGACTAGGGAGTTCTTCTTCTTCTTCATCAACAGTCTCAGTAGCTTTTGTAGACTTAGCCACTGGAGTAGATTCTTCTTCCTCTTCTTCTTCATCACTTCCTAAAAGGAAATCTTGAATAGATTTAGATGTGTCTTCTTTCTCAGCTTGTTCTTCTGTAGCTTCTGCTGTAGGAGCTGCTGTCTTATTTGATGATTTTTTTGGGGCAACAGGTTCTTCTTTTATTTCAGTGACATCATCAGGAGAAGATGCTGCTGTTTCAGGAGCCATTAAATCATTAAGTAGCTCTGAGTTACCCATTCCCATTTCCATAGTATTCTCAATACTAAAGTTCCCAAATGGAGAAAGTTCTTGATTATCAGCCATATGTAGTTTATTTAAATCTTGGTTTATAATGTAAAAGTATATAAGTTAATCTTAATAGCAAAGAGATAGAACACCTAACTATCTAATTTTCATGATAATATAGCATTAATGTTTTTTACTCTAATCTAATTTGTTTAAAAATGAGTCATTTATTATCCTAAAGCTTCTGATTGGAGCTATATCTGTCAGTGTCACTTGTTGAATATCCACTCCCCACTTCTTAGCTTCTGTCCTAACCTTCTTAGTAAGAACATTATCCATCTCTGGATCTATACAATCATCAATAGTTGTGGATATAATAATGTTCTTTATAATAGACTGTGTCATGTCAGCCAAGGCATCCTGAGCATCAAACACTTCTAGAAGGAATGTTTTAACATCTGATATCCTATATTTGATCACTCCCTTGACAACAATATTCTGCTTGTCTCTTGTGTATAGAGATTGAGCTGCTAAACTAAGAGTTGTTATAACCACATGTTGTGATATCACCTCATCAAATATTGGAAGTTTCACGTGAAACCCTGGGTGCAACACCTTCTTAAAATGACCAAATCTTAATAATACAGCTTCCTCATAAGTGGGAATTATCACCATGGGAGTGATATAATTCCACCAGTTTGATAGAAGTTCAATGAGTTTGTCAAACATTATTTAGTTTTTTTGTTCCTACCCTTTGCGTTTTCTTTAGCAACAGCAAGATCGTTTGCTTGGTTTTCTCTAGCCACTTGTATTTTCTCTCTTTCCACTTGAAGCTTCTGTGCAGCTAGTGTATTCTTTGACTGTATATCAGCCATTTTTATTTGATAGTCTTTGGCAGCTTTAGATTGCTCATTAGCTAACTTGCTGATTTCCAACACATCAGGAACACCAGTTTCATCTACATCAGGTAGACCTACACCTTTTGATTCAGCTGCAATTAGAGCAATTTCTTTTTTATTAATTCTATCAAGCTCATTTTGGTAATCATCGTGTGCAAGTTTCTCAGCCTGTTGTTGTTGAGCAAGTTGTATTTGAGCTTGAGCTTGTTGTTGCTGTTGTTCCATTTGCTGCTGTTGTTGCTGCATTTGTTGATCCTGAAGCTGTTCCTGCCTTTCTTTTAATGTTTTGAACACCTTCTTCATCTGCCTAATAGAGTTGGTAGAATAGAGCTCTATTACGTCATGAAGACTTCCACCATTTTGAATAACAGCTTGAGACAATCCCCTGATTTCATTAAACATTTGTTTGTCTTCAGGTCTATTAGTTAAGAACACCTTAAGGTCTCTAAACTTTAGGTCTGTTCCATTCACTTGTACAAAAGCTGATTCTCCTTCAGAGGTGATGTACGATAGAGTGGATTGAGGCTTTTTACTTTCTACATATAGAGAAGCATCGATTATTGCTTGGTACAATTGTCCAAGAACATATTCGTGTGCTACAAATAAAGGTTCTGTTTGAGAATAAGATTGCTGAATAGCTGTATTAGTTCCTGTAGCAGACTCACTAGCTGATACAGATCCCATTCTTTGCTTACTCATACCAATCAATTCCCAACATTCGTTCTTAAGCTGCATAGCAAGCTGATAACGAGACTGTATCTCCTGCGTACGTGTAAGGTCAATATCCCTAAACTGATTGAAGCTTGAGGGGCTCTTGAGGTTCTCAGGACTATCGTCAATAAACATCACACCTCTGTTCCTTGCTTCCATTTCCCAAATATCTAAAGCATCTTGGGCATCACCATCCTTAGGAATAGGAATATGTCTGATAGATGTTAGATAAACTTTACCCACTTCCTTCTCAAGAAGCTTATAAAGCTGGTTCATACAAACATTGTATAACACTTGGAAAGGCTTCATTAGATCCACTAAGCTCTTAGCTTCTGTGTTCTTCACCTCATGTACAAGTCCTATAATAGGGCAATAATTTAAAAGCTTATATGGTTTAATGTGGTAGATGTCTGGACCAATCTTTGTTCCTTGATACCATTCATTAATCCATCCCCATTCTAATGACTGTTGTGTAGGCATAGTTCCTGACTTGTAGTTCTCATCTACAAGAACAGATTGCTCATTACCTAGTTCATCTAGATATATAAGTTTACCAATCTTTCTCTTACTGATCCAATAAGTTCTAACAACAACGTACTTATATCCAAATGAGGAAACGTTAGATGTTAGACCTAAGAAGTCTTTAAGACCATCATTATTCTCCTTCATTTCACTTTCGATAATCATACGAGTCTGAAGAACCAGTGGATCATACGTGTCATATTGAACTGAGTCAATACCTGGCGTAGCATTTGGATTTCCCAAATTTGATTCACGAACATTAATTAGTCCATAGTCTTGGAGAGAACTTCTGAGGTGGTCTATTTCTTCTTTAGTTAAATCTGGGATTGCTTCAATGATTTCAGATAGCTCCATAACTTGTACAGTACCAGCAGCATATGCTCCTTGAGCTCTGCCTGTAGGATCTGAAATATACTTTCTATCAGGGGTGGTTAAGAAATATGTATTCTTAGGATTGGCCACTTCAATGTTATATCCCACCTTTGAGTTGTCCTCATATATATGGTAGAACTCCCTAGCTGAAATAAGCATATCTCTGAAGGCATCTTCACTCTTTTCTTTTAAATTAAACTCAGCTTTCTGACATGTAAGAACATGGTTAGCCCATTTCTCAGCTACAGATGTGTAGGAATCAAGATCATCTTTCACTTCATCAAGAGTCATTTGTTGAACTTGTTCTTCATCAATCTCTTCTCCTGACATTTGCACTTTTTGCATTATCTTTTCCTTTGCTTGAGCCATGACATAGTCTTGAAGAATCTGTGTCTTATATTCAAGCTCTTCAGACTGTGAGTCATCATCAAAAGCTTTCACTCTAAATGCATCAGGACGCTTAGATATTTCACCAACTAATTCATTAACTGGCGTGGTTATAATAGAATAATGTTTAACGTAGGCTGGTAGTTGAAGATCTGCTGTAAGCATTTCTGTGAAACTCTTCACTTGTGGCTCTTGGTAGAAATCTTCCATGCGAAGGATTCCCTTTATCAAATCATAGTTCTTAACAAATGTATCCCTATTCTTTACATACTCAGCATAGGCTTTGTTTGCAAAATAGTCCATTGTGTTCTTAATCCAGCTTTCGTCCATCTTTTCCTTCTCAGTTTTAAACTGATCAGGGAATATATTAAGATAGGCATATCTTATTGTTGCGTCTTTTGTGTACCTAATAATTGCCATTATGTAAAAAGTTTACGTTTTTTTGTTCCAAATAATCCTCCTGTGGAGTTTTCAAATAATCTAGCTTTTGGTCTGTTCTTTGAGAATAGTGATAACACTCTCTCATCTCCTGAACCACCAACCCTTCCCATTATAGGATCCATCTTTAGGGCTTGAGCTATTGCTAGCTCTGCTGCCACAATCCTATCAAAGTTACCTTGATCGTTATATTGTATAACTTCCTCAAGTAGTACAGGGTCAAATATCTTACCCACACCTGTAACTTCTCTGATTAGATTTCCATTCTCATCCTTCTCCACATGAATCACTTCTTCTAGATACTTCTTCAAACAGTTGTGAAGGTAGTCAATAATCTTCTGAGATGAACGATGTATACCATATTCCCTCTTTACAGTGGTGTTAGGTACAATCTCCATCAACCATTGTGGTTGTTTCTCTAGATAGTGACCATCTCCTTTAGCCTTCATATATTCTATGAAGGATATATCATCATTCTCACAAAGTGTTCTAGCATTGAAAAACTTGATAAGCAAGCGAGCTTGTTCTTCCCAAGTCTCTTTCTTATCAGGTCTAGCTACATACGAAGCTACGAACATATCTTGATATTTCTCTCCTGTGATGTCATGCATTCTTTTATATACATAGACAGCACCTAGCGAAGAGCTATATGCAGATTGTCCCTGTCTGTAGGGATCCACTCCAGCTACATATAATCCATAAGGAGGATTTTCTACAGGGAATTCATATATGACAACAGGAGCATCTTTTGCATCACTATTCTTTAGAGGGAAGTTTGTGATGGGCATCTTATCTGTGAAATTATGTCCAATCTTCTCTCCATCAGAGAATAAAACAATAGGTGTACCTGTGCGTTCTTGATTTAACAGTCTGGTTTTCTGACGTTTAGCAGCCTCAATATCAAATATATTTGTATCCTCATTTAAGAATATATCATCCACTTCTAGAGGATAGTACATCTTTTCTTTTAGATAGGCTATTCTATCACCTGCTTTCTTTAAACGCTCTAGGTTAGAGATGGTTATTTGATTCGCCTTTTCTTCGTTGCTAACCAACATACTAATGCCATGTAGATCACTAGTAGAAGGAACCCCAAGAAACTGTCCCAGAGTTGATTGCTCTTTTGCTTCCATTCTATACTTGTTAGAAATGAATAGCCCATGAACTCTTGTAGCATCTTTTTCGTTGTTATATGTAAGGAAATTAAAGTTGTCTACATCGAACATTAAGCTCTTTGCATCCATAAATCTCTTCATATCACCACCTGTACCTGTAAGGATAGGAGAACAACCCCATCCAAATGGTGTGGTGAAACCAGGCACAGCTGCCTGGAAACTTCGAAGAAAAGATCCTTTACCAATCTCATCTATAATTAGTTTACGTGGTTTTGTACCTGCAATAGCCTCCTCATTATTACCTTCATCAAGGTTACGAATAAGGATCTGAGAAAATGGTATTCTCTCTCCTGACTTAGTTTTAATACCAAGACTGACTTGGTTCTTCCAGTTGTCCTCTATCCTTTGCCACCTCCACGCTTCTGGGAGAAAGTTGAGCCCCTTGTCAATCTTATCAGTGATAAGCTTAATATCTGGAGCGTTAAGGCCAGCAATAATATTTTGAGAGTTTTCATCAAATGTGGCACCCCATGCTATGTAACTTGATTCAATAACAGACTTAGCCAAACGTCTAATTCCTAGAATGACTAGTCCCTTCTTTTCATTCTGAGCTCTATCTATCTCGTTAGTTATAATCCATTCGTTATCCCTTAGGAGAGGATTGGAATATTTCTGGGAGATTCTTCCTCGTTCATCTATAATATCCACCTCTGTGTTCCAGAAGTTTAGATGCCAATAGAGAAAGGGGTTAATATAAACCCCACCCACCATAGCTCCATTTAAGCAAAGATTCTTATGAAAATTAAAGAAAGCTTTATGCTCTTCACTTTCCTTATCAGGAATTCTAGGCTGATTAATAAACCAGTCTTTATAATCTATAGATTTTATGTCACTCATTATCCTCTACTTTTAAGGAACTCTTCAGCCATAGTGCTAAGTTCTCCTTTACCTCTCACCTCCACCTTAGCTTCTTCCATCTTCCTAAGCTTATCTACCACTTCCACTAAGGCAAGGTAGTTCTTCATAGTTTCTTGAACAAACTTACCCTGAGCTTCAATTGAGGCTATCACCATAGGTAACATTCCTCCTTTAGCTGTAGGTTTCCATTCAATTCTATCCTTAAGCTCATGAAGAGGATTAGCATCTACATAAGCTCTCCAGCTCTTGAGCTGTTCTTCAGCCCATTCTAGCTCTGTATTAATATATGTAGTTTTCTTAATAGTTGTCGCCATTATGACTGTTTATTTAAATACTTGTTAAACCAATCATCAAAATCTTCTTTTTTCTTCTTAATAAAAAGTTTGTCTAAGCTAGATTTTATATTGAATAGTTTAAAAAGTTTCACCTTTAAAAATGTTAAAACATCCTCCCATTCCACATCTTTAGTTTTCCATACAGTGATGTAACTTGTTTGTACACCACCAAGTCCTTTTGCTATTTCTATAGGAGGTTTTCCTGGTACAAGATTTTCCTGCATGTTTTCAACATGTGCCTTTCTTAGTGTAGCAATCTGTTCTCTATCATACTTATAGATTGGGAAAGTTTCTGCCTTGCGTAACATATATGTAGTTTTTAATATTCTTCGTCTTCTTCCTTGAACATATTATCAAGATCCATTCCTTCCCTTATAATCTGATCTAATTCTTGATCATCTGTATGGGGAATATCCATTTCTAATTGACTCTTATACTTATATAAGGCATAAGCTATCTCTTTATCTGTCAATCCCCACGTATCTCCATATCCATCTAATGCTGTTGCTATGTGTCTACCCATATTATATTCTGGGTAGGCTTTATGTAGTTCTTGAAGTGTGGTTATTGCTTGGTTGTAATAGTTTGATTT
>Ga0209596_1001834_pt1 | contig 17911 bp, 15 predicted proteins | sample M_130807_MF_Meta_FD_187314 | JGI IMG/M metagenome (GOLD analysis project Ga0209596, IMG submission 187314) | Freshwater microbial communities from Lake Montjoie, Canada to study carbon cycling - M_130807_MF_MetaG (SPAdes) (version 2) | ecosystem: Environmental > Aquatic > Freshwater > Lake...
TGAAAAAGTATAATACATTTTATTTATTTTCTAAACATAATAAAAAAAAATTGAATTTTTTTTTTATTGTATAACTCATTATTTAAATATATTTAATTAAGATGTGCAAGATGTGCCGTTATAACCACCAAAATTGGTTTGATACCATCAAAGAATTGTGCTTGATGGCATTTGTTTTTACCATGATTGGCATCTTTCTAATATGCCTATCGCTTGTCTGCAATGGCACGCAGTGGCGTAAAATTAAGTAAAAAAGTACTTTTTTAAAAATTCATTTCTTTTATTTGACAAATAAAAGAAATGAATTTTTGTTTCTTTATTATTTTATAAATGAATCTAGAAAACAAAAATGAATATAGTACATATTAACATTGAATGTGGTGATAAAATTATTTGTAAACTTCAATTTGATATTCTAATGCTAAAAAAATATTCCGTTATTAAACCAAGTACTTTTAAGTAATTATTTTATTTATTAACTTCATTTGTTTTTTATTTTATAGTAGTTTTTATATCAATATTTAAAAATTATATGTAATATAATATATAATTATGGATATTTATTATAAAAAATATTATAAATATAAAATAAAATATTTAAATTTATTAAATAATTTTCACGGAGGGAATAAATATAAAGTATTAGATAATTTTTATACTTATAACCCTAACGAAAATTGGAAGAAATTGTATGGTACCTTTCATGCATTTCCTGAACATATAAATGATATAATTAAATTTGTCGGTAAAAATGCAAATATATTAGAAGTCGGTTCAGGAGCTGGAATAATAGCTTCAAGATTAGCTAATGATGGTAAGATAAATATGACTTGTACAGATACTGACCCACCAGATAAAGTATTTCATGAATGTTATATGATTGAAAATCCTTTTGAAGACCAACAATCAGTAGATAAAAAATGTATAGACGGAAATATAATTGAAGATTATAAAGTTCCTTCTTTTGATGCATTATTATTAGTTTGGCCACCTATGGATGGACATTTTTCAGTTTCTAAACAAGATTATTACCAATCCAAATGGTACAGACCTGAAAATATTCTTAAAGAAGCATTAGAAATTAATAAAAAGAAAAAATTAGGTTTAAAAGTTATTGTTATAGGAGAATATTCATCTATATATGACGATGGTCTATATATACCTACTGCAACAGGAACATTTGAATTTTGGAAATTACTAAAAGATTCTTTTGAAGAAGTAGGCAATATTGCCAATACTAATAATGTTAACGAAAGTACTACTTTTTATGAATCAAAATATTCTGATTAAAAGAAAGATATGAAAATCTATTAAATAAATTTGATCAATTAAAAGAAAGATATAAACTTACTGAATCTAAAAGTTTATCTAATACTTTATCTAAAACTTTTAGACCAGAAGAATATCAAAATCTAAAATATAATTTTAAAAAATATTTTTTATGACAATTAAAACCAATTAATTGCCAAACTATCTTAATTTAAACAATTTGATTGCATTATTGTTTAAATTAACTGTTCATAATAATAAAAAAATAAATTATTCATAATTATTTGAAAAACAACTATTAGCAATGAAATCTTGTAAAACTTCATAATATAATCTTTTGAATGATTCTCTAGGTATTAAATTATGTGTTATATTTTGATAATAAGATATTTCTTTTAATATCTTATCTTCATCCATTTTAGAATATTCTATTTCTTATCTTGATTCTTCATTGATTCCTGTATCAAAAAGACTATAGCCTAATTGCTGAATATCATTATCTTCTTCTGAATCAGAATATTCTGAATATGGTTCATTTGAATCAATATCAATATCAATATCAATATCAATATCAGTTTCATAATCTTATTCATTTGTTCCATAATAATTAATAGATTCAACATCTGATATTTCAGAATCTGTTGTAAAATTCATTTTGCAAGTAATATAACTAATATTATTTCTTAATTTTTCAAAATCATCATAAATTGTATTTATATTTATAGTAAAAATAAAAATACAAGAGTATGTTTATATTATTAGATTAAATGAAAATATATATAAAATTGGCAGAACAACCAAAGCAAACCCAGAGGATAGGTTTAATGAACAAAAATATTGGTTATATAAATATATAAAATTTAATAAATTAAAATATATTTTATTATAAAAAATTCAATTTCTTTATTTGACAAAAAAATTGAATTTTTTTTTCTTTATATAATATAAATGAATTGATTAAATAAAATGTCAAAAGTTCATGTTGTGTCAGCAGAATCAAGAGAACTCTTATATACATTTGATACTTCACGATTTAATGATATAAACAGATTTTTTAAAAATTTGAAAACATTAAATCTTAAAGTAGAATTAAATGGTCTTCACAAAACGAATTGGTTATTACACCAAGAATACAGACTTGAGAATAATAATTTGATCTTTTATCATGGTGATAGTAATACTAATAAAAATTATAATAATGAAAAAGAAGGTAGTGCTCATTTAAAAATTGTAAATAATAAAACAGGGGTAATTGATTTTTTTGTTCCAGTACCAACTTATTCTAAATACCATATAAATGAAGCGATTGAAACATTTTTGAGGGATAATAAAGATTATAAAATTGTTCACTGTAAAACTACAGGTAAGAAGCAATTTCAAAAATCATATAATCCTGATCCTATTCTAAATTATAATCAATTTTTAACTCTTGGTTATGGTTGTGGTCTTGTCGTTAATGCTCTTCAACAAATAACACCATCACCGTCATCAAGGCCACAATCATCAAGACCACCGCCACTGTCATCAAGGCCACCATCATCAAGACCACAGCCACCACCGTCATCAAGACCACAGCCACCACCGTCATCAAGACCACAGCCACCACCGTCATCAAGACCACCACCACCACCGTCATCAAGACCACAGCCACCACCGTCATCAAGACCACCGCCACCACCGTCATCAAGACCACCACCACCACCACCACCGTCATCAAGACCACCGCTACCAACTAATTATTTCAGTAATAATAGAGAATCATCTGAGATTACAACAGAGTCACTACTTGTATTAAATTCATTAAATAGAGTAAAAGAATTTGAATCAAACACTTTTCAAAATAATACATCACTACTTGTATTAAATTTATTAAATGGAGTAAAAGAATTTGAATCAAAAACTGTTCAAAATAATACACCACAATTTAAGTTAAATAAGTTAAATAAGTCAAGTTGCTTAAATCTACAAAGTAATTCTAAGCTGCGAAGTTATTCTGAAACATTTCTCACAGAATTTTTTAATCCCACTAAAAATAATTCACTACCACCTCCATCACCATGTGAATCACCACATCCACATCCATTTGGACCACCACCTCCATATATTTCCAAAGCTGAATTTAGCTAATTTATTATTATATAAATTAATTATTTATTTATAAGAAATTAAATGATTATTACTTCATATTTTGCTAAGCACCTTGCGAGGCGGGTTTCCCTGGATATTGTCAGAAACAATATTATATAACAACTAATCTACAAGGTAGTGGTTTCACCTTGTGATAATTAAACGGATAGGCGACACGCAAAATGACTTAAAATATTTTTATTATTTTATAAATTAAAAAATAAATATAATATATTCTAATATTTTTTCATAATTTAGATTAGTTTGATCAATTTAATCTATAACTGATTCTTCAAAAATGTTATTATTGATATTAATATCATTTATAACAAAATTTTTAATGTCTTGTATTTTATTTATACTCTTACATACACACACACATTTTATTATTTTCTACATTTACTATTTCTGAATAATTAGGATGATTTATAGGAATATTTTTTTTAAATTTGGGACTAGCACTAAGTATATATTTTATTAATTCTTTATGTTCAGAGTAATCTAGAATAATTTTATTTAATAGTATATTTATATTATCAGGATGATTTTTAATTAGATAATTAATTATGTAATAGTTGTATTTTCCGGAAACATAAACAGTATTAATTACTATTTCTGAAAAATCTTTATGATCTATAGGAATATTTTTAATTAATTTGGGATTAACGTGAAGAAAACATTTTACTATATCTTTATATTTTGGGTGATTTTGCTGAATTGTATTTAATAGTGTATTTATATAATCATAATCATAATTAACTATATAATTAATTATATCACAATTCGTATATCCGTGTACGTTCATACTATTAATTATTATTTCTGAAAAATCTTTATGATTTTTTGGAATATCTTTAATAAAATGTGGTTTTCTCCAAAGTATACATTTTACTTTATCTTTATATTTTGGGTGATCTAGCTGAATTGTATTTAATATTTTATTATAAATTATTTCTATTTCCTTATCAGAAATAAAATATGTATGACATAATATATCAGGATTTTTTTCAAATGCCGTATAAATAATTTCCATATAATTAGGAAAATCATAATTAATATAATTAGTTAATTTTGAGTATTTAATGATTATTAATATTACAATATATTCATAAAATTTAAGATTTTTATAATTTTTATGATCTTTTTCATATTTAGATAATAGATTTTCATATTTTATTATATATTCTTCGCATATTTGAATATTATAATTTGATATAATATTTGTATTATATATTAATAAATTAAAATAATCATATTCTATTAATTCAAATATACCTATTTTTTCAAAACTTTCTAAATATGCATGACCAGTTTCTATATTTATAGTATATAATTTATACTCATTTATATATATATCAATTATACCATCTTTATCAGTTATATCAATTTTAGTAATATCTGTATTATAATTATTTATTTCTCCTAAATATTTCTTTAATTCTTCTTCAGTTTTAAAATTTAAAATTATACATAACATATTATAAACATTATTCATAGTAGAATCCATTTCATATGCATACAAAGGATATAACAAAGATTTTGTTTTATCATTATTACGATAATAAATGTTATTATGACCTGAAAATAAGTGATCTATTTTCTTATTATATTCGTTACTTTCATAAAATGATGTTATATTATTTAGATTTTTATTAATATCATTAAATATATCACGTAATAATTTTAATGTTTCAGTCTCAGTTTCAATATTTTCTTCTGGTAATTTTATTTCAAATTGTGTTTGATCCCAAAATAATATTTTTATAAATTCTAAAATACTATTTTCTACACAATTAGTATAACTATATTTTTCAGTTTTAATTACAAAACCACCTAAATGAAGAATAAGATGTTTAATATAATTTGAATAAAACATTTTTTTATTTATTGATAACTCATTATCACTTTTATTGATTAATAAATATAAATATTCACTCTCAATTCCAATAAGATTACATATAAAATTATTCTTATTTATAGGATATAAATTACTAAATAATGGATATGATATTAATGGTTTATTAATACGATAATAAATGAATGATGCATAGAATATATAACTAAATTTAGGTGATATATCTATCTCATTATCTACATATAAATTAAATAATAATAATTGTTTGATATCTTTAATATCATTTTCTAAATGTTGTTTTAATGATTTTAAATCATTATTTAAATCATTTCTTGCCATTGTTTCCATTTTTTCTAAAACAGCTTTTTTTAATAAAAGTTTTGTTTTTTTTTCAGGGTCTTTTTCTGAATTTATGTTATCATCTTTAATAAATTTAAATAATAAAGTTGTATCTGATATATTAATATAAGTTTGTACAGCATTATTATAATCTTGTTTTAATTTGGATTCATCTATTGTTTTTGTTTCTAATTTTTGTTCTATTTCTTTTTGTTTATTATATAAATTATAAATTAAAACAAAATTATTTTTTAATAATGATTCAGGATCTATAAAAAAATTTATAATATTAATAATAATATAATCTTTTAAATTATATAATTCAATTATTTGTTTATCTAAATCACTTGTTGAAATAATATTAATTTGTATATTATATATTAATTTTAATAATTCTAAAAATTTATTACAATAACTATATTTTAATAATATATTGTAATTATAAGTAATATTTTTTATTTGATCAGGAATATCTCTATTTAAATTATAAAAAGATTTAAATTTATTTGCATTTTTTAAATCTTTTTTTATATGTATTTTATATATTTCATCTAAAATTTTATATTCTGATAATAAACATAAATGAAAAGGAATTTTTATTTTATCTGAAATAGTAATTTGTTCATCTGCTAATTTATAAATATTATTATCATTAATCATATTATTGTTATTATAAACTGTTTTATTTAATTTTGAATCTAGTTTTACAAGTTCAAATCTTTTATTAAGTAAATAATCTTCTGATAAATTATTATTTAAAATTAATGAATAATTATTATTATAATAATTAAAATTTGTATTATCAAAAGGAAAATAATCATTTGTTCCATCTTCAAGTGTAACAAATGGTAATACACCACCTTGGTGAATTTTTAATTTTAAGTATTTTTGTTTATATTTAATATATTTATTATAATAATCCATATATATATATATTAAATAAAATTTTTATAAAGAAAAAAATTGAATTTTTTTCTTTATAAAGTATTCACACATTTTAATTTTACTGCAAAAAATGTCAGAACATAATCAACAAACAAAACAAGAACAACAAGAACTACAAAAACAGAAAGAAAAACACGAACAGTACGAACAACAACAACAAGAACAACAAAAAAAACAAAATGAATATCATCAAGAATGTAAAAATTATATATTAGATCTACAAAAATATCGTAATATTTTTAATATAAATAAAGATGTTCTTAATAATGCTTATAATGCTTATAATGCAAATAATGTAAAAAAAGCATTTGATGATGTGCACAATTTACAAGAAAAAATTAACATGTTTCTTGTCGAAGAAAACAATATTCTTAAATTTTTACACAATTTAATTATAAATGAATACTTACAAGAACAAGATGCATATTTTTTATTACAATTAAAACAAGAAAAACGTAAATCACTTTTGCATTTTATGTCTGATAGTGTGAGCAAAATGATCCCTGAATATCTGACTCTATTGGACATTTCTCTTAAAAAAGAGCTCAAAATTACACAAAATGACTATGACTTTTATGCAAAAGAACAAAACAAGCGCAAATCATATATGTGTAATCTTTTTAAAAAGATTAATAGTATTGAGATCTATTATCCTTTACATACATTTTTAATAGAAAAAAATCATATTGATATGTTAAAAGAACAAGAACGTTTTAATCTCTTCATTAATAAGACTATAATTTCTAGCTAAATATAAATAAAAAAATATATAATATGTCCAAGATATCTTTTATACTTATGTCACTTATAGTAGCATCCCAGTATAAAAGATATCTTCATCGCAACAAAAAGAGACTACTATATTTTGACTAAGTATTCATCCATGGTTCCTTCATCACCATGAATGAATACTGAGCCAGGATTGAATCTCTTGAACCAATTGATGGCTTCTTGCAGGTCACGAACACTTTTTGATCGCGTCGGAATAAAAAGTTTTCCGTTACACGTCGAGACCGTAATGTATGCTACATTATACTTGTTGAATGGTTGGCTCTGGAAGTTTTTCATTTCTACGATGTGGATGTCATCCATGTTAGTAGACCATTCAAGAGACCAACACACAGTATCCTTGTTGAGAGAGCACAGATTGTTATAAAATGTCTGATCGGATTGTCCCTGCCACCCATTAGGTATGAAACAGAGAATCTTTCCATCGTAAACAATTCGCTTTGGCATAGGCATTGTTACTCAGTTTGGATCAATTACAATTAAATTAATGGAATGAACAAACAAAAAAATATTCAATTTTTTTATGGATAACTCACAGTTCTCATTTGAAATAATGTACTAATATCTATATTATGACGTTGCGCAAGACTTGCAGCTTCAACAATTCCAATGTAATTCCAGCTTAAATCAAGACGTTTTATAGTTGAACATTGTACAATAAGACTATCTACTCCATCAGCTCTAATGAGATTATGACTAAGATCAAGATCAATTAACATTAAATTATTACACTTTCCTAATGCTAATGCAAGCTTCTCTGTTCCTATATCGCCAATTTTATTTAGAGAAAGATTAAGATGTAATAGTTTTGAACACTTGTTATGACAAAGTAGTTCTGCAATTTTTCCTGCTCCAATATCACCTATTTTATTAATAGATAAATCAAGATAATTTAGCTCTTGATTATTATATTGCTCAAGTGCTTTAGTAATCTTTCCTATTCCTTCGTCAGTTATATTATTATCCTTTATAATGAGTTTCTGAAGCATTGGGCTTTGTTCAATAACTTTTACAAGTTGTTCTATATTTATTTGTATATTACAACATGATAGTATTAGTGTTGTGATTTTATATAAATATAAAGATGTCATTTTTTGAAGTTGCATCATAATAAATTCTAGTTTTATTTTTGAATCATTAAAATACTTCCAATTTAATTGAACATGAGCAGGAATACGCATTATATTAATTATATTTCTTATTTTTTTAGAAGTCTTACTTAGCATAATGGTTCTATCAGCAGGCCAATTTCTATACCAGTCATCTACAGGTACCTTTTCAAGAACTTCAATAAATACATTAATACAATTCATTGTTATTTTTTTTATTATTTTAATATTTTATTAAATTAATATATTCTCAATTTTTTTTACTGTTTACATAACTGTAGTATTGAAAAAACTATAATCTAATTTTTATAAATAAATGTGATTTACGTGAAGGAATAGCATGGAACTGCATGGAACTGCATGGAACTGCATGATCGTACTAAGCTTAGATTGCTGATCTCAATGGCAAGCTCCGACTTTTGCTCCTTGATGCTACAAAGCGAGTAATCGGCCAGAGTCCATGAGGGACAATAGTGCCATATTGTTCCCTGATCCTATGGACAAAGTCATTCATTGCCTTATTTAACATTCGCAAAGACATTCTTGTCTAATTGTTTCAATTATTATTAAATTAATAAAATATTCATAAATTATTTATAGATATATAGATATTAATAATTTATAAATAATAAAAATGACTTGCATCAAAAACAAACCCCATATGGAAAAAAATCGGGTACTAGTTACAGGTGGTGCTGGCTTTATTGGTAGCCATTTATGTGAATATTTAGTCAATCGTGGAGATCATGTTATTTGTTTAGACAATTTTTATACAGGAAGTAAAGATAATATTGAACATATTATGAATAAAAATAATTTTGAACTGATTCGTCATGATGTTGTAGAACCTATCTTGTTAGAAGTTGATCAGATTTTTCATCTAGCTTGTCCTGCTTCTCCAGTACATTACAAATACAATCCTATTAAAACTCTTAAAACTAACTTCACTGGAACCATGAACATGTTAGGTCTTGCTAAACGTACTAAAGCACGTTTCTTATTGACAAGTACTAGTGAAGTATACGGCGATCCTCTTGAACATCCGCAAACAGAAAAATACTTTGGTAATGTTAACTGTATTGGTGAAAGGTCTTGTTATGATGAGGGAAAACGTATTGCAGAATGTCTTACTATGGATTATAACAAAGAACATAATTTGGATGTGCGTATTGTTAGAATCTTTAATACATATGGTCCTCGTATGGCTTTGGATGATGGACGTGTAGTAAGTAACTTTGTTTCACAAGCTCTGACAAATCAACCAATTACAGTATATGGTGATGGAAGTCAGACACGTTCTTTTCAATATGTATCTGATCTAATTGAAGGTATTATACGTGTGATGGATGGTGATGAAATTGGACCATTTAACGTTGGTAATCCTGAAGAATTCTCTATGTTAGAATTAGCTGAGATAGTGAAAAAAGTAATAAATCCTAATCTTCAGATTGTGTATAAAAAAAATACAGCTGACGATCCTACGCGACGCAAACCAGATATTACCAAGATTAAAAACAAATATAAATGGGAACCTAAAGTGAAGCTTGATGAAGGATTACAATATATGATTGATGACTTTAAGGAAAGGTTGAATATAAATATGAAGTAAAAAATTATATATTAACATAATTATAAAAAATATAAAACTTTTTATCTTTTCCTAATTAAAGATGGCATTAGACGAAAAGCAAAGAATTGCTATGTTTCTTATTGGATGTGTAGGGTCGCGTTTAGGTTTAGCATATGCGGCATTAGTCGCTCCAACCGACATTCTAAGTGTTATACTTGGTATAATTGGTACAGGGTTTGCCATAATATGGATAATGGGATGGCGAAAAACTGGAACGGAGACAGGAGGACAACCTATTTGGTGGAATCATCTTAGACCACTACACGCACTCGCATATTTGACAAGTGCTGTTTTATTATGGTTTTTATATCGTGAAGTTGCAGCAATTATAATATTTTTGGATTTAATAATAGGTTTAATAAGTTTTTTATTCCACCATAAACTGTTACAATAAGAAAACTATACAATACATAATTGTAAAACAGCTTAACATACTTTAGGACATTTATTTGTCTTATTTTATTAATAAATTAGAAGAGTTAATATTAAGATTTATTTATTTAGTGTATTCAAATATTATGTATTTTTATTAAAATAATTTAAAAAGATATTATATTAAATAATAATAATGAATTTATATAAACAAATTAAAGGTAATAATTATGAATTATTTGTTTTAAATAAATTAAAATTACAATATGATGAAGTTTTCTTTTTTAAATTTACACCTGAAAGAATTTTACAACATACTAAATTATTTAATAATTATGATATTTATACAAAATATAAAAATTGTGATATCGGAGCTGATTTAGTTGCTGTTAAAGACAATCAAGTATATTTTATTCAATGTAAAAATCATAATAATACTTTATGTATTAATGACTTACAAGGATTTTATTTTTTATTGTATGAATTTGATTTAAATGGTATTGTTATTTATTCAAATGAAATTAGTTCTCGTATTAAAGATTTATCGAATAAAGTACAATATTTACATATTCCTTATAATAATCAAATTATTGATGTAGATTACAATTTTTTAAATTATATTGATATTCAACCGCGTGATTATCAAATTGAGGCATGTAATTTATTAAAAAATGAAAACAGATCAATATTATCATTGCCATCTGGTATGGGTAAAACTTTTACAAGTTATTTAATAGCAAAAGAATATAATAATATAATTTATATTGCTCCATTGCGTTTTTTAGCTAAACAAATATTAGATCAAGTTTATGATTATTCGAATAAATCATATAATCCTATTTTAATTTCATCAGATGGAATTAGAAATATCAATTGTATTGAACAAATATTAATGGATAAAAATTTATTTTCAGTTACATATGATTCTGTTGATGTTTTAATAAACATTATTGATAAATTAGATAATAAAATTATAATTATAGATGAGTTTCATAACTTATCCGATAATAATTTAAATAATAAAAATGATAATATGAATAAAATTTTAGAAAATAAAAATAATAAAATTTTATTTTTATCAGCTACACCAATTGAAAACTCAAAATATTGTGGAAATGTAATACACAAATATTTATGGAATGAAGCAATAAAAAATAAATATATATGTGATTTTAAAATAATATTACCAGTAAAAAATGAAGAATTAAATAAATTTAATGATGTTATTGTACAAAGTGAAATTAAAAATAAAAAACTAGTAAAAAAATGTTATTTTTTATTAAAATCTTTATTATATGAAGGTAATAATAAATGTATTGTATTTTTAACAACAATAGAACAAGCACAAGAATTTAATAAAATTTTATTATGGATGCAAAATATGTTAAATATGGAATTAGAATCAGATATGATTAGTTATAATACTTCAAAATTAAAGAGAATAGAAATCATAAATAACTTCAAATTATCAAATAAAAGATATATACTATTAAATATTCATATTTTAGACGAAGGTATTGATATTCCTGAATGTGATAGTATATTTGTAATTCAACCTAATGATAATATATTAAATTTAGTTCAAAGAATGTGTAGATGTAATAGAATAACAGAATATAAAACAAAATGTAATATGTTATTATGGTGTGGAGAAAGAAAAATAAATAAAATATTAAATTATATATCAGATAAAACAAATAAAGAATTAAACAATAAAATATTTAAATTTAATATACAAAATTATGAAATAAATAAATATAAAATAAATACAATAAATAATAATGTTTTAAATAACAATGTTTTAAATAACAATAATATTATTTCAGAGAATTCAGATAATAAATCAAATTCTTATTTAATTGATTTTTTAAAAACATATTCTAAAATTAGTAATAAGTTTATTGATGATTTTTTTAGTTTATATGATTTAACTAATAAAAATATTTTTATTATAGATTTAGAAAAAGTTTCTAAATGGCTAGATAGTACAAAAAGTGATATTAAACAAACCTTATTAAATTCTTATAAAATAAATATAGATTATACAATAAATAAAACAAGTAGTAATGGAAAAAAAGGAGCTCCGAAACAAGAAATTCTATTAACAGTTAAATGTTTCAAATTATTATGTATGCAAAGTAGAACAAAAAAAGCTGTTGAAGTTAGAGAATATTTCTATGCATTAGAAGAATTGATTGATAAATATAAAAATTTTATTATTGAAGGATTAAAAGACAAAATAGTAAAATTAGAAAATAATCAAAAACCCAAAGTTAATCCAAGTAAAGGTGTAATTTACATTATACAAACATCAGATGATATAACATTATATAAAATTGGTAAAACACAAAACTTAAAAAACAGATTACTTAAATATAATACAGATAAAAAAGATGATATAATACCAATTTATATTTATGAATCAGAAGATATTGATTCTGTAGAAAAATGTATCAAATTATTTATGAAACATTATCAATATCGTAAATATAAAGAAGTATATCAAGTAAATGTTGATATAATTAAACAGTTTATAAATAAATGCGGTGATATTGCAGAAATGAATTTAGATATACATCTAAAAGAAAAAAATAAATCTATGAAAGGTGGTGATAATTCTAATTATTATATTGCTCTGTACAAACTCTGAAAGAGTATCTAGATTTAGCCAACAGACTAACTGTACAAAATCTAATTTAAAATTATGGATAGCTATGTTTTCTAAGCTTATATAATGAATGAAGATCTATATTATATCTTTGTGCAATATTTTCTGCTTTATATTGTTCAATTGTATTATAGTAGAAATTTAAATATTTTATATTTGGACATTTTTTAAGCATTTCCATGAGATTTATTACTCCGTCTTCTGTAATACGATTATGACAGAGTTCAATGTCATTTAGTGATTGATTACTACTTTTTATAATTACTTCTGTAATTTTTTTTATTCCTTTATCATAAATCATATTAAAAGAAAGATTAAGATATGATAAATGCGGACAGTATTTTAATTTTAATAGTTTAGTAATCTTTATTGCTCCTTTGTCACCAATCTTATTAATATAGAGATCTAGATGTAAGAGCTTTGGACATCTTTTAAGACTATTTGCAATTAACACTGCTCCTTCAGTATTAATTTTATTGCGTTGTAGATCTAGCTTTTCTAGCATTGGACATTTTCTAAGAACTTTTGCAAGCTTTTTAACAATTATTTGTATATCACAACGTCTTAGTACAAGTGTTGTAATTTTGTATAAATATAAATTACATTGAAGTTGAAGACTTGTCATAATAAAATTTAGCTTTACTTCTGTAGTAGAACCAGTCTTGTTAAGACTTGCTCCAGAGTCTCCTTTGGAGCCAGAACCATTATTTGGATCACTCCAGAATTTCCATTTCCAATGAACAATAGCAGGAATACACATTTTATTAATTATATTTCTTATTTTTTTAGACGTCATACTTAACATAATGGTTCTGTCAGCAGGCCAATTTCTATACCAGTCTTCTGCAGGAACTGTTAGAAGAGCTTCAATAAATGCATTAGAAGAAAGACGTATTTTATTAGACATTATTATTTTTATTTTATTTTTAATATATGTTTTATAATTAAATTCTCAATTTTTTTTGTGATAAACTACAAATAAATAAAAATAAAATTAGTGGAACTTTAAAACCTAACTTTTTTCAAAAAAGTCTCTCTCTCTCGCTAAAAAAAATTAAAAAAATATTTTTTACTAATTTATAATATAATAAAATTATAACTATATAATAAAAATTATATCAAAAATGATATTAAAATGTCATATTTTCTTATAAATTATATCATTTTTGACATTTTAATATTATAAAATGACATTTTAATATCATTTTTAATAATTTAACATAAAAGAATATTATTATATAATAATATAATGGTTTTATATATTTGTAATAAATGTAATAAAAATTTTAGTAGAAAACAAAGTTATGAAATACATATAAATAGAAAAATACCATGTATACCTGAAAATAATATAAATAAAATTATAAATTTAGAGGATAATACAAAATATTTAGAAGAAAATATTATAAATTTAGAAAAAAATACAAAATATTTAGAAGAAAATATTAAAAAATTAGAAGAAAATAATAAACAATATGAAAAAATAATAAAACAATTTGAAGAAAATAATAAACTATATGAAGATAAGATCAGACAATTAGAAAATAATAATAAACAATTAGAGGAAAAAAATACTATTTTAGAAAGTGAAAACAAAACATTAAATAATTTAGTTAGTAAATGTTTAGAAAATAACAAAATAATTAAAACAAATAACACAACTAATAATAATAACACAACTAATAATACAATTAATAATATAAATGTAAAATTAGTTCCTTTTGGAATGGAAAATTTAGATGATTTAACTTTAGAAGAAAAAACAAATATATTAAATTCTGGATTACTTTGTTCTGTAGTATGTACTAAAAAAATAAACTGCAATCCAAGACTTCCGCAATATCATAATATTTCATTTACAAATTTAAGAAGTAATGATGCAAAAATATATGATAAAGATAAAACTTGGAGAACAGTAGATAAAGAAGATTTATTTGAATCTGTTATTTTAAGAAGAATTGATGATGTAAATAATATAATAGAAAATGAAGAAATAAAAATATCTCCATATATGGATACTTTAGTAAAGAAAGGAATAGATGAAGATGAAGTTGTAAAAAATACTAAAATAAAAAAAAGATTTCATAGAACAGTATATGATTTTGATAAAAATAAAGATAAAGATAAAAAGAAATTAACATAATTATAGTACAAATAATAAATAATTTAAAATATAATTAATAGAACTTTTAAACCTAACTTTTTCTAAAAAAAATTGAAGATTTTTTTTATTGAAGATTTTTTTTATTGATATTTCAAATCAAAAATCACTTGTGATATCCCCAAATCTCAGAATCCTGATAAGATTCCTGTTCATATTCATTGCAAGATGACTTCCTATGTTGATGTGTGTAAGAAGAGTTTACCGAGTGAAAAATATACTAAATTAGTTAATTTTTATACTTTTAATCCTGGTGATAATTGGAAGGAAATGTATTGTGCCTATCATGCATTTCCTGAAAATATAGATGATATAATTGAATTTGTTGGTAGAGATACAAATATATTAGAAGTAGGTTCAGGAGCTGGAATAATAGCTTCAAGATTAGCTCATGATGGTAACATAAATATGACTTGTACAGATACTGACCCACCAGATAAAGTATTTCATGAATGTTATATGATTGAAAATCCTTTTGAAGACCAACAATCAGTAAATAAAAAATGTATAGACGGAAATATAATTGAAGATTATCAAGTTCCTAATTTTGATGCATTATTATTAGTTTGGCCACCTATGGATGGACAAACCCAAGAATGGTACAAACCTGAAAAAATTCTTGAAAAAGCATTAGAAATTAATAAAAATTTAAAAGTTATTGTTATTGGAGAATATTCACAATTAAGTGACAAAGATACTAAAGAAGACAATAATCTACTTGCAACGGGAACATTTGAATTTTGGAAATTACTAAAAGATTCTTTTGAAGAAGTAGAAAATATTGAAAATCTTCATAAATTTAACTATATTGGTTATTTTGGTTACGATAGTACTACTTTTTATAAACCCAAAAAAATTTTGAGCACATTTGAATTAAAAGAAAGATTAAAAGAAAGATATGAAAATCTATTAAATAAATTTGATAAATTAAAAGAAAGATATAAAGAATTAAAAGAAAGATATAAACTTACTGCTACATATACACAATCTGAAAGTTTTATACCAAAAGAAAATAATTACTTAGATGATAAAGAATATAAAAATCTAAAATGTTATTTTGAAGATTTAAAATATTATTATAGAAAAATTAAATTGAATAACAATCAATATTAGCAGCTATATTTATTCTATTTATTATTTTATAAATTAAAAGAAAAATATGAAAATCTATTAAATAAATTTGATCTAAAAGAAAAATATAATACATTAGAGGATTTTTTATAGTGATAAATAGATGAAAAAGTATAATACATTTTATTTATTTTCTAAACATAATAAAAAAAAATTGAATTTTTTTTTTATTGTATAACTCGTTATTTAAATATATTTGATTAAGATGTGCAAGATGTGCCGTTATAACCACCAAAAATGGTTTGATACCATCAAAGAATTGTGCTTGATGGCATTTGTTTTTACCATGATTGGCATCTTTCTAATATGCCTTTCGCTTGTCTGCAATGGCACGCAGTGGCGTAGAATTAAGTAAAAAAGTACTTACAGCCTATAATGACTGTCTTTAGAGTCTTCTGAGACTCTGTAGACTTTGAAAGAGTATGTACAGCCAGTAATACTGGCTCTAGAGTCACTAATAGTGACTGTACATATTAACATTGAATGTGGTGATAAAAAAATTTAATTTCTTTATTTGTACATTTGATACAAGATGAGTTTAGAAAGTACTATAGAGGATTTTTTATAAAAAGTATAATACATTTCATAATAAAAAAATTGAATTTTTTTTATTATAAATAACTCATTATTTAAATATATTTGATTCAATGAACATCATTGCTAAATTTGAAGCAGAGCATCCCACTTGCGCCGCCTGGGAAGTGCCGAATAATTTCAGCTGGGGGATGCACATAAATAGCTTTCTATTTTTCGTTCCTCCTCCGAACTGGGATATCAAGACATACTCGTCACACCAAGAAAAAAAGTTTAACGTCAGTCTGTCGCCGTCGAACCCACTTGAGCATGGATGGCCGCTCTTGTCCGTCGACGTGTACGTAGTCGTCTCTGATAACATAGAAGCTAACCTGCGCCATGCAGCGCTCGACAACTCCCCGTCGAGCGAGTACAAGTATAAGGACGTAGGCCCTACTTTGTGTGTGCACCTTGGCTCAGCAACGCTGTCAACACTACTGGGCGACCCAGACACAACACGACACTTGCACTGTAAATATAAACTGGACTTGTCCTTTGGCGGGGAGCAGATATACAACGAGATTGACTTTTACGTCTTACAAAAAAAGAAACAGCCACGTATCAGCATCAATCAACAGCGTGCCCTGGACCTACAACAGCGTGCCCTGGACCTAGCAGTAAAGGATTAGTTGGGCGTGCTAGCTGACATGCACCGTTTACTGCAAATTTAGAACGCTACCCTTAATGAGCGGTATATATGACGCTGGAGCGCCCGGTATGCGCGAGTTCGACGTGTACATAGACGAGGTGCGGTTACCAGAGTACTTTCTGCGCGACGTATATAAAATTATTTTATGTAATATTACATGTAAGAAGCTAATATTATTTTATAAATTATATTTATATTATTTTATAAATTATATTTATATTATTTTATAAATTAAATTAAAAATTATTCTATAGAAGTACTAATTTTTAACGATAAATAATCCCATTCTTTATT
>Ga0209596_1001835_pt1 | contig 17907 bp, 12 predicted proteins | sample M_130807_MF_Meta_FD_187314 | JGI IMG/M metagenome (GOLD analysis project Ga0209596, IMG submission 187314) | Freshwater microbial communities from Lake Montjoie, Canada to study carbon cycling - M_130807_MF_MetaG (SPAdes) (version 2) | ecosystem: Environmental > Aquatic > Freshwater > Lake...
ATTTTGAAGGTAGTATAATCTGCTTACAGTTTGAACAAACTCCAATGAAGTATTTAAGTTTGGTTCAATAACAGCAATTGGTTTCTGCGAGCGTTTAGCTCTGAATAAAATGAAAAATAAAACGGTAATCAGTAGGATATACCAGGCCCAACGAAGTGAACGATTGCCAAGAATAAATTTCAAAGGACTTTCTCCTGTATATGGTTTTGAGCGTTCATCCTGATATGGAAGCTTGCTGGCTTCGTCCCATATGACTGTTGTAGGATGAAAATTTGAAAAAATTTTTTGCAGGTATTGAAATCCTTCCTGGTTATTAATATTGAGATTAGTGAATGCAATAGGATTACTATGCATATAAAAATATCCATTGCCGTATTTCACACGAATGAAATTTACATATTCTGCATTGATGGTTCCAAGTGCAGCAATTGAGTCCAGTGATTCTTCACGACCTTTTTCAAAAAAATAATTCCATTCTCCAAAAACATACTTCCACTTAAAAAGATAATTGATTTTAAAACTGGGGTCACTTTTAAAAGTTGGATGAAGCAATGAAAAAGAAACAATGGAATCGTTGAACTGATAAGGTTGATAATAGTTTGAATATTCTTCCTTTGTTGAATCAGAAATTTTTCCATTTAGCAGATCATAATATATGTTGTACGGAATATATGCAGCGGCAATGAATGCATTGTTGCCCTCATGAACAAAATCCATGACTGCCTTTTGTGCTGAACTATCAAGATATAACCAACCTCCTGCTATAAAATATAATGCATTGTGCCTGTCTTTAAGTGCATCTAGGTTTTCGCGAAGCGGTTTATTACTCTCAATAAAACGCGATCCAGGATATTCTTTTTTTAATAAATTGTAAAGCAATTGCAAACCATAAGGTTGGTTGCTTGTTCTGTCGTACGACAATGTCCAATCATACCTTTCTTTTTCAGGTGTAATTAAATAAATGACCAGAGTAATTAAGAGGGCAATTCCAGCAAACAATAACCATCCGGATTTTTTCATGATGGTTGTTTGATTTGATTGAGAGTTGATTTAAAATCATTCTGATATTCTTCGAATGAGCTTTTTGTCAATTCATATTCGCCATACCAAACCTGATCAAAAGCATGTGTGAGTTTGTTAAACGATTCGAAATAATTTTTGGAACTGCATTCAACTAAGTATTCCCCATTGGTTTTTTCCTTTCGCCATACAACTTGTTTTTGTAAAGAGAGTTGTTGTATCAACAACAAATAATATAGTCGAAAAGCCAATCTAAAATCTTTTTCATTTATAGCTTTTGAAAGATGCGGGTGAATATCACTCTCTGGTAAATTTTCTTCCAGCCGGGCAATGAGTAAATTTTTATCATTAACTTTTTTATCGAATACCCAGCTTGATTTCCTGAGCAACCAAACAATTATCAAAATTAAAACCCCAATTACCAATGAAATCAGAACAGTGCGTGCTACCACGGTGTCAATATCGAATCCCCAGTTTAATGAATCATCTTTTTTCTCAGTGAGCGAATCTTCTTTTTCAGCTTTTTTTATTTTCTCGCCTTCTTTTACATATTGATAATTGTCTTTTTGTTTTTCCCAATCAGATTTTTTTAGATCTGAAGATTTTATAACGGAAGAATCATATTTAACCTGTTCAGAATTATTTCCTGATGATGATTTACAAAAAATAAAAATGAAATTACATACAATGAATACTGAATAGCAATAAAATTTAAACTTATCGCGCATACTTTCCTTCTTCAAATTGTTTGATTTGCGATAAAAGCTGATTGCCTTCGTTTACTTCTTTCAAAGAAAAGTATTGCAACCCCGCACCAAGTACCAATAAGGGAAGCAATAAATACAATCCAAGGTAAATTAGAAACACCATTGATAAAGTAAGAATTACAGAAACAGTTTCAGGATCAAATGGTAAATTCCAGCTCATGATTTCAAAATACAACCACAGAAGTGGGGAACCTGTAATTAAAAAAAGCAGCAAGGTGATTAATGAGTTCATTAAAAAAGTTTCAATCATCCTTACCCAACTTCCATTTCGCATATATTGAATTGACAGAATTAAAGAATCTATCCAATTAGAATAATTGGCATTTGCAATAAACATAAAATTTAAAGCAAAAGGCAGAAGGAAAATTGCCAGGTATGAAAGAGGAGCTCCAGAAGATTGCATCATAAAAAAAAGTGAGAACAGCAAGAAAATAAGGACTGAACTATTTAAACTTTTTAAACTGAAAAAGTTAAAGGATTTTTTGTTTTCACTTTTATAATAAATCCGAATTAAAAATGACTGAGCATTAAAAACTGAAAATGCTGAAATTACTGTTGTGCAAAGAATTGAATAATATCCATTACTTAAGCTAAAAAGCGCAAAAACATTTCGATAGACAAGGTATGAATCATAAAACCCTTTTGCATAATAAGTTTTATCAAAAACATAAATAATAACTGTTGAGACCAAGGCAAACAATAACCCTAGCTTTAAATGTTTGCGTAGGAATGATGAATAAAGAGTAAAAGACTCGGCAAATATTTCACTTGATTTTTTTATTAGTCGGAAATTATCAACCCTCTTTTCGTTAGCCGGTAAACGAAATTCTATCAGCTTAGCATTTCTCCCGCTTCGGCCTTTTAAAAATGGAATTACAATAAAATACCCTATGATGAAAGCAAAGCAAAACAGAATAAAAAATATCCGAACCAAATCAGGTAAATCAGTATATCGGGTTAAAAAACTTTCGATAAAAGCTGCTATAATGATCACGGGAGTTATACCTAACATTATATTCAATCCTCTTCGAGCTGAAAGTTGAAAGGCCTGAAAACGGGTATAAGTACCTGGAAACAGCAACCCTTTGCCAAGAGCCACACCAGCTGCTCCTGCGATAATTATTGAAGGGATTTCTAAAGATCCATGCATCCAGATTGTCAATAGTGATTCATGAAGAACACCCGGGTGATCGGCATTCATATCTAAAAAGAAATACTGAAAAGTGCCAACCATAATTCCGTTGTATAAAAGAAATCCGATTGTGCCAATTGAGGCAAATAAGCCCAATAGAAATGTAAAAAATGCAACCCGAAGATTGTTTAATGTGATTCCAAGAAACATATCCAACTGCTGGCTTGATTTGTAAACAGCCATTGGGTCTCCGTTTTCAATATTGGTTTTTGTCATTGAAACATAACTATCGCCTAAAATGAATTTAGGAAACTCTGAATCATACGCAGAACTCAATACGCCAATTCCCATTGAAAGAAAAAATACAATTAGAGCAACTAAAAATTCTTTCCTCGCTTCGTAAATAACTAATGGTAATTCTTCAAGCCAGAAATTGAAAAAAGCCTTCCATCCTGAAAAACGATTGCGATAAATGTTCCTGAATATTTTTTGAGCCAGATTATTAAGGTAAACTTTTACTGAACGATTTGGATAAAAGGTTCTTGCATATGATAAATCGTCAGTAACCTGAATAAACAGCTCGCTGAGTTTATCTGGATCACGGCGCTCTTGATTGAGAATGGTCTCAAACTCATCCCACTTTTTTTTGTTCTGTTCGATGAATGAAGTTTCGCGCATTAATAGTAGTTAAAAATAGAAATGTTGCTGAGGAATAAAATATTATTAAGGATGCTGTTATTAATCTTCGAATAGAGCCCATCTGTTCTTCGGTCGCACATTATCCAACCAGATAAAATCTTTCAGTTTTAGTTCATCATGTGGTGCCTGATTGATGGGATACATTGTTCCATCTGGTTTAGAAATAAATTTAATCCGGTTTACTTTAGATGAATCAGTATATATAATCATACTGCTGCAAATGATTTTGTTTACACCAATGAACGCTGAACTATCATCCTGCGCGTAATAAATACTTTCACCATTGCCTTCTATCAATAAGTGATGCAATTTTCCATCTTCAAAAAAACCTGTCATATTTTTTCCCTTTACCTGATTAAATAATCCGGTATCGACTTGACTAACCATGAACGATGATTTTATTAATTCAAATTTGCTGACTTCACGATTGCTCAAATGAATACGAACAGTATCTGCCTTCATTTGATTGTCTTCCATCCATAAAACAGGATTTTGATATAAGCGGAACATGGAATCGGCATCGGAATAATAAAGTGAATCACAAAGTGCCTGCATATCACTTTTAAAAATTTTTACTTTATGAAAAGCTGAAAAATTTCTTTTGTCGGTTACAGAATCTTTTGTTGAATGAAGTGTATCGGCGGTCATAAATAAAGTATCGTTGCCGACTTCTGAAATAAAAAGTGTATGACCAACAGCAAGAATATCATTAGCAGAATTATCAAACCAGGCACGATCGGCAAGAATGTTCAGGTGTTGTGATGTGTCTTTCCAATTTACATTTCCTTTTGTAATTCCCTTTCCGGAGTTGTTATCAAACCAAATGGAATCAGCCATTAATATTTGCGGAAGATTAACGAGAATTGCTTTGGTATTAAATTGTGCTATATCTTCCGATGTATTGTAGAAACCACCTTCACAAAAAATATCAGAACTATCAGTAGTAATATTAGTTGGACCAAGAAAAAATGCAGTCCGGCTGTCAGTGTTGAACCGTAATGTGTCTGCCGTCAGATTATATTGGGGTGAAACAACTTTAACATCTTTCTTAAAATAAACATCATTTGAAGTTGCATAATAATATCCGATTTTGCTGGTAAGTGTGGTTGTATCACTAGTGAGAATACCTCCGGTTTTATAACTGGCAACCTTTGTGTTTAAATCGTAATCAAGAGCCGAAGTATTCAATACCATTTTTGAATCAGTCATTTTAACATTACCTGTTAAAACAGCTTTTCTGTTTTTACCATCGTAAAACAAATGATCAGAATGAATTTCAACTGTATCTTGTTTGATTACAACATTTCCAATTGCCTCAAGACTATTAATATCTTCATTCAAAATTGCTTTATCGCAAAAAAGAAAAACTTCATCTTGCTGCAACTTTACATTTCCGGTAAGGGTCTTCACTTTTATATCACCTAAATCATTAAATTCAAATTCATCAGCACCAAGAATTTTTATTTGAGTACCTTGAGAAAATGAAATAACAGGTAATGCAGAAAGAAAAATTAAAACACCAAAATATTTCAGGAGCTTATACAAAGTAGATGCACTTATTTCTGTGTCGCTATTGAATCCGTATCTCTGTTTTTATTGCGATTGCCAAATATTGAAAAATGAACATAGGAATCAGGGTGCGACTTTAAATCTTTTAATAATAAGTCAAGATCTAAAGAAGTTTGTTCAAGATTATTGTATAACTTTTCATCGTTAATAAGCATGCCAATTGTTCCTTCTCCTTTTTTTATTTTATCAAGAATTTCAGCAGTTGTCTCCAACGCATCTTGAGCGCTTGCAATAGTTTGTTTCAGATTTGATTTAGCTAAAGTATCACTGATATTATTAAGATTTGAAAGAACTGCAGAAATGTTTTCTTCATTGTTCTTAAGCATTAAAGTAATACTCTCAATGTTTGAAAAAATCCGATCAATGCGGGTTGTGTTTTGCACTAATAAACCTTCAACATTCTCAGCTGATTTATTAATATGATTCAAAGTTGAAGTAATGCTGCTAACACTTTGTTTAATGTCTTTGGTTGTTTGCTCATTAAATATGCTTCTGATTATTGTAAGAACCGAATCAATAGAAGAGAGCAGATTTTCGGCCTTTTGTTTTACAGGAAGCAATTCGGCCTGTACACTTTTTGATAAACTTTCCTGTAATGCAGAAACTAAGGTGTCGCCATTCTGATAATATATTGTTGTATCAGACAATTCTAAATTAATAGCTTTTGTTCCTAAAAGGTCTGAAGAGATGATTCGTGCAACGGTTCCTTTTGGAAGTTTAAAATTTTCATCAACAGTAAATTCAACTATTATTTCTCCCTGATTTCCTTCTTCCAGTACAAGGTCTGTAACCCTGCCAACATTTAATCCTTTTATTTTTACGAAATTGGATAAACCTAATCCATCTACTTCTTTATACCGGGCATAAAATGTATCAGTGCTGCTAAAAACATCTGTGCCTTTTAAAAAATTATAGCCAATAATAAATAAAACGATGGCAACGGTTGCCAGAACCCCAATTTTTAATTCGTTAGAAATTTTCAATCCCGTTGTGTATTTGTTTAGTCAAAAATAAACTTTCTGTTCGGCCAACACAGCAAAAGTTATTTCACACTTTCTAAAGGAACCCTTTTCCCGTTTTTATAGGCCACAAGGAATGCATCCTTAAATCCTTTTGACTTCATTGTTTTCATTCGTACTTCAGCATCAGATCGTTTAGCGTAATTGCCAACCACATAACGGTTTAACCCTTTATCACTTTTATCATTTACCATATCTTTTAATGCGGAAAACTTAGGATCAGTTTTATTGATTGGCTTATCGGATGCAGCTATCTGAACTTTGAAAACAATTGAGTTTGTGGTAACAGGTTTAACTGGTGTTGGTACAGTTTTATTAATAGTGACTGTATCAATTTTGTTTTCAGGATATACCGGAAAAACTTCGTCCTTAATTTCTACAACTGGTGAATCAGGTACACCGTCCATATTCCCATCAACATTATTACCTGAATTATTCCCTTCGATGGATGATTTATAATCTTTTAATGCATCAAAAATTGAATGGACAATTTCATTTTGTCCTTCTTCAGAAGCCAATACCTTTTCTTCAGCTCTGTTTGTAAGAAATCCGGTTTCAATCAAAATAGCAGGCATGGTAGTTCGCCATAAAACAAGATAGCCTGCTTGTTTTACCCCACGGCTGGTTCTTCCGTCTTTATTGAATTCGTCCTCTACTTTTGAAGCCAGAGCAATGCTTTGATCTATATACGCACTTTGGTTAAGAGAAAAAATAATATATGATTCCGGTGAGTTTGGATCGAAACCATCATAATTACTGGAGTAATTATCTTCTAAAAGTATTGACGAGTTTTCTCTTTTAGCAACTTCAAGATTAGCATCTGATTTATGCAATCCCATAACCCAGCTTTCTGTTCCGTAAGCACTTGTGTTTTTGTTAGCATTACAATGAATGGAAATAAAAAGGTCGGCATTATTACGGTTGGCAATATTTGCCCGCTCAAATAATTCAATAAAAACATCTGTTTTACGGGTGTAAATCACTTTAACATCAGGCATATTCTTTTCAATTAAGTTACCTAGTTTCAGCGCAATGTCTAATGTTATATTTTTTTCGCGATCTGTTGCTCCAAGGCAACCGGTATCATGACCACCATGGCCGGCATCAATTACAATAGTTTTTAAAGAAAAAGGACTCTTGCTGTTGAATGCAACTAATTGAGCAGTAGGCGCATCAAAGAGAAGTGTAAAAATGAATACTACTATTAAACTTAACCTTTTCACAATTATCTATTTTTGTTGCCGTTAAACAGTGATAAATTTTTCTAATGAACGCAAAAGTATCGGGAATAGTATCTTGAGTATTCGAAAATTACATACAGTTTTCCTAGTTGTGTTGTTGATATTCATTGGATTTCATGAATCTAATGGTGCAGAATTTAAATTAATTGAATCTGATTCTCCGATTGTTAAAATTGATTCATTGCCTTATGAAATAAAACTTTCAAAAGATTCTTTAGATGCGCCGGTTAGTTATTATGCAGATGATAGTATAATTACTGATGTCATAAAGCGGAAAATTTATCTTTATAATAATTCTGTTGTTAAGTACAACGAAATAACCATGAAAGCATATTTCATTGTATTGGATTGGAAAGAAAATACTGTTAGTGCCTGGGGATTACTTGATAGTGTATCACAAAAAACGACTGGCCTTCCATTGTTTACTGAAAGTGATAAACAATATGAAGCTGATAAAATCACATTCAATTTTAAAACAAAGCGAGGAAAAGTTTTAAATGTATTTACCGAGGAAGATGAAGGATTCATTCATAGTGAAGTTGTAAAGCGAAACCCTGATAATAGCTATTACGCAAAGGATAATAAATACACTACATGCAACTATAAAGATCATCCTGATTTTTATATCAGCTCTTCAAAAATGAAAGTTGTTCCCGATAAAGTAATTGTGTCAGGTCCGGCGCATTTAGTTATTGAAGATGTGCCAACCCCACTATTTGTTCCATTTGCAATTTTTCCGTTACACAAAACAAAAGCTTCTGGAATTTTATTGCCTGAGTTTGGTCAAAGACAGGATTTAGGTTTTGGATTGATTAACGGAGGCTACTACTTTGCTTTAGGCGATTATTTTGATTTGCAATTGCGAGGAGATATTTATTCTCGTGGAAGCTGGAAATTAACCGCGCTAACAAATTATAGTAAACGATATAAATACAATGGCAATTTCGGCCTTAGTTATAGCAGAACAAGAAAGTATAATCTTGAGTATAACAGCATAAGTAAACTGAATGATTTTAAAATTAACTGGACTTATAATCAGGATTCTAAAGCAAATCCGAAGAGAAGATTTAATGCAACAGTGAACGCAGGAAGCAGCGGATACAACAAAAATTATTCGTATAACGCAAATGATTATTTAAGCAACACATTTAAATCTTCAATTTCATATTACCGGACTATTAATAATAAAATGAATTATTCGGTAAACCTATCTCACGACCAGAATACACAAACACATCTGGTTTCTCTTGCATTACCAACTTTTACATTTAATGTTCAGAGAATTACACCATTTAAAAGAAAAATAATTTCTGGTTTGCCAAAATGGTATGAGAAAATCGGATTTTCATACAACATGAATGCAAAGAATGAAGTGAAGCAATACGATTCATTATTGTTTCAACCTGCAACAATTGAAAAATTCACAAATGGACTTAAGCATAGCATTCCGGTTTCAACTTCATTCAATTTATTAAAGTTTATTAATGTTTCTCCTTCAGTAACCTTTAATCAAGTCATGTACCTGCAAAGTATTCGTAAATCGTGGGATACTGACAGTAATGAAATTGTAACCGATACTGTTAAAGGATTTGCAACGGGCTATGAGTATAACACTGCTATAAGCATGAGCACACATATTTATGGAATAAAAAATTTCAAACATGGAAAGCTAAAAGCAATTCGTCATGTAATGAATCCCTCAATTGGTTATAGTTTTCATCCTGATTTCGGTGATGATAAGTATGGAACATATAAAGAGGTTCAAAATGATTCATTAGGCAATTCACAGCGATATAGCATTTTTGAAAGAAGCCCTTATGGAGGAACTTCAAACGGAAAATTCGGTGGAATAAATTTTGGTTTAAGTAATCAATTGGAATTAAAAGTTTTTTCAAAAAAGGATACCATCAATAATGTTAAAAAGATAAAACTTCTTGATAACTTATCAATCAGCAGTAGCTACAATCTGGCGGTTGATACTTTTCAACTTGCAAATTTTAATTTGAATGCAAGAACAACTTTGTTCGACAAAATAAATTTGCAATACAATGCTGTTTTTGACCCCTATGCAGTAAATGAAAATGGTCTACGAATAAATTCTTTTCTGCTGCATACTGATAATAAACTTGTCCGAAATATATCTTCAGCAGTTAGTGCAGGAGCATCCTTTCATAGTAAAACTAAAAAGAACCTTAATAATTTCGAACCTAATAATATAAATGCCGATGAATACTTTATGATAAATAATAATCCTGTTGCTTATGAGGATTTTAATATGCCTTGGAATTTTTCTGTTAATTATATTCTCAGAGCCAGCAAGCAAATATTAAAAGAGCAGGATACAACAACATATACTCAGACTCTAAATGTGAATTTTGATTTTAACCTGACCGAAAAATGGAAGATAACAGGAACCTCAGGCTATGATTTTAAACAAAAGGATTTTTCATATACAACCCTTGAAATATACCGTGACCTACATTGCTGGCAAATGAGTATCCGATGGGTTCCATTTGGTACACGACAAGGATATTTTTTAAACCTGAATGTTAAATCATCAGTATTACAGGATTTAAAACTTGTGAAGCGCAGTCCGGGCTGGGGAAGCTATTAGTTCAAGAAGATTTTATTAGAATTGAATATTATTTCCATAACAAATCAAACTTTCTATTTTCGCTCTCTCAGAACATTTCGATTTTTTTATTTACCACTGTTTAATTCATGAAAGGAATCATTCTTGCCGGCGGAAGCGGCACCAGACTTTACCCTATTACTTATGCTATTAGTAAGCAAATAATGCCGATTTATGATAAACCAATGATTTATTATCCTTTGTCAGTATTAATGCTTGCCGGCATAAATGAGGTATTAATAATATCTACACCACATGATTTACCTGGCTTCGAACATTTGTTTGGTGATGGAAGTCAATTTGGTTGCAAATTCTCATATGCTGTACAAGAAAAACCAAACGGATTAGCTCAGGCATTTGTAATCGGTGAAAATTTTATTGGCTCTGATAGTGTTGCTTTAGTTCTTGGCGACAATATTTTTTATGGTTCGGCACTTGGTTCATTGTTACAAGATCATACTCAGATAAACGGAGGAGTAATTTTTGCCTATCATGTTTCAGACCCTGAACGATATGGAGTTGTTGAATTTGATAAAGATATGCGTGTGCTTTCAATTGAAGAAAAGCCAAAGGAACCAAAATCAAACTTTGCTGTGCCAGGTCTTTATTTTTACGATAATTCAGTTGTAGAAATTGCAAAGAATATTAAACCGGGTGTTCGGGGCGAATATGAAATAACAGATGTAAATAAAGAATACCTGAAACGCGGGAAATTACAAGTTGCAGTTCTGGATCGCGGAACAGCCTGGTTAGATACTGGCACATTTGATTCATTGATGCAAGCATCGCAATTTGTACAGGTAATAGAAAACAGGCAAGGATTAAAAGTTGGATGCATTGAGGAGATAGCTTGGAGAAAAAAATTCATTAATGATGATCAGCTGAGAAAATTGGCTGAACCATTATTGAAAAGCGGGTACGGAAAATATCTCATGGATATTCTGGAGTAAAAAATTTAACTGATGAATAAAATATTAATTACCGGCGGCGCGGGATTTATTCCGAGTTGTTTGGCTGAGCGGCTAGTAATAGATCCGAATAATTATGTTGTGATATTTGATAATCTCATTACCGGCTCAAAAGAAAAACTTCCTTCAAACCACTTTAAAAACTGGCGATTCATAAAGGGAGATGTAAATAATTACAATGATATTTCATCGGTTATGCTGTCACATTCCTTTGATTATGTATTTCATTATGCTGCATTGGTTGGTGTTCAGCGGACATTAACTCATCCGGTAATGGTGCTCGATGATATTCAGGGAATAAAAAATGTTTTAGACTTGTGTAAAAACACAGGTGTTAAACGGATTTTCTTTTCATCATCTTCTGAAGTTTATGGAGAGCCGGTTGAGTTCCCCCAGAATGAAGACACCACACCTCTCAATTCAAAATTGCCATATGCAATTGTGAAAAATGTGGGCGAAGCTTTTTTAAAGTCATATAAAAAAGAGTTTGGATTGGATTATACCATCTTTCGTTTTTTCAATACTTATGGTCCTAAACAAAGCACTGATTTTGTGATGTCGAAATTTATTCGTGCAGCTTTAAAGAATAAAGAAATCACTGCATACGGTGATGGAAAACAAACCCGTACTTTTTGTTACATCGATGATAATATTGATACTACTTATAATGCTCTGACAAAGAACATGTTTCTGAATGATGTGGTCAATGTGGGCAACGATAAAGAAACTACCATTATTGATTTAGCAAAAATGATTATAAAGCTCACCAAGTCTAAATCAAAAATTGTTCATCTGCCTCCCTTAAAAGAAGGCGATATGACAAGACGCAAGCCTGATATTGCTAAAATGAAAGAACTGCTTGGAAGGCCTTTGCTTCCTATTGAAGCGGGTATAAAAAAGGTGATTGATTCGGGTAATTTCTGATTCTTAAAACAAATTAAGAATGAAAAAAATTTTAGTCACCGGTGGTTGCGGGTACATAGGAAGTCATACAATTGTTGATCTCATTCAAAAAGGTTTTGATGTAATTTCAATCGATAATTTTTCCCGTTCCAATAAAAAAATGCTGGATGGAGTTCGTAAAATCACAGGGAAAGAAATTGTAAATTACGAAATTGACTTATGTGATTTTGCTGCAACTAAAAAAGTTTTCGAAGAAAATATAAACATATCAGGTATCATTCATTTTGCAGCATACAAGGCCGTTGGCGAATCTGTGGAACAACCACTTTTATATTTCAGAAACAATTTAATTTCTTTAATTAATATTCTGGAATGTGCCAATGAATTCAAAGTTCCAAATTTTATTTTTTCATCTTCCTGTTCAGTATATGGCGATGTAAAAACATTACCAGTGAATGAAGAAACTCCTTTGCCGGAAGCAGCATCCCCGTATGGAAGGACAAAACAAATAGGTGAACAAATAATTTTTGATACAGCTAGAGCTTGTGATACCCAATTTATATTATTAAGATATTTTAATCCTGTTGGTGCGCACCCATCTGTTGAAATCGGTGAATTACCCATTGGAAAACCCTCCAATTTATTTCCATCAGTTTTTTACAATGCTTTGGGAAAGATTAATGAATTGGTTGTTCACGGAAGCGATTATGAAACGAAAGATGGCTCATGCATTCGTGATTATATACATGTTATGGATATAGCCGAAGCGCATTCTTTATCATTGCTTTATCTGATGAATAATAAAACTTCTGAAAAGGATACAGCGAAGAATAATTGGAATGTTGAGATCTTAAATTTAGGCACAGGTAAAGGATATACTGTATTGGAAGTAATAAATGCATTCGAAAGATTATCAGGTGAAAAGTTGAATTATAAACTTGGAGATAGAAGAAGTGGCGATGTTGCTGCAATTTATTCTGATAATAAAAAAGCAATTGAAAAATTAGATTGGAAAAATCTTAGGGATTTAGATGAAATGATTCTCAGTGCATGGCGCTGGACAAAAAAAATATCAGAATCTGAAGTATGAAAAAGCGATGGGTACTTAAAGATTTTGACCAGGGAATTGCTGATCATCTTCAGGAAGTTTTAAAAGTGCATCCTGTACTTTGTCAGTTGCTTTCTCAACGAACAATAACATCTTTTGACGAAGCAAAGGATTTTTTCAGGCCTAAGTGGGAACATCTGCATGATCCGTTTTTGATGAAAGATATGGACAAGGCAATTGACCGAATTCAGGAGGCAATGCAACGAAAAGAAAAAATTCTGATTTATGGCGATTACGATGTCGATGGTACAACTTCAGTAGCTTTGGTTTACTCATTTCTTCGTCGATATTATTTAGAAATGGATTATTATTTGCCTGATAGATATAAAGAAGGGTATGGTATTTCTTCGCAGGGAATTGATTGGGCTAAAGAAAACGGATTCACATTAATAATTGCATTAGACTGTGGTATTAAGGCTATTGATAAAATAGAGTATGCAAGTGAAAAAGGAATTGATTTTATAATATGCGATCACCATTTACCGGGAGATGAAATTCCAAAAGCTATAGCTGTTCTTGATCCTAAAAGAGTTGATTGTAATTATCCGTTTAAAGAATTAAGCGGTTGCGGAATCGGATTTAAGTTAATGCATGCCTATATTCTTAAGCATGAAATTAATGAAAGTGAATTAACAAATTTTTTGGATTTAGTGGTTATCAGTATTGCCGCTGATATAGTTCCGGTAATAGGTGAAAATCGAATACTCGCTTATTTAGGGCTCAATCAATTAAATCATCATCCGAGTGAAGGGGTGAAAGCATTAATTAAAGCTGCAGGTATGAAAAGGGAATTAAGTATTTCTGATATTGTATTCTCCCTAGGTCCACGAATTAATGCTGCCGGAAGAATGGATGATGCGCGGCACGCAGTTAAATTATTGATATCTGAACATTCTGAACAAGCAGATAATAATGCCGATGCATTAAATGTTAAAAACAAGGAAAGAAAAGAAGTTGATGTAAATATTACAGCAGAAGCACTAAGTATGTTGGTTAATGATGCCGACCAACAAAATAAAAAATCAACTGTGTTGTTTCAATCACATTGGCATAAAGGGGTTGTAGGAATTGTAGCTTCGCGTATGTTAGATCATTATTACCGACCAACTATTATTTTAACTGAAAGCAATGGTCTTGCTTCAGGGTCGGCTCGTTCTGTAGCCGGATTTGATATTCATGAAGCAATAAAAAGTTGCAGCGATTTACTTGAACAATTTGGTGGGCACATGTTTGCCGCAGGATTAACTTTGAAAATTGAAAATGTTCCTGAATTTATTGCGCGGTTTGAAGAAGTGGTTTCAAATACAATTGAAGATCAAATGCTGATACCGCAAATAAATATTGATGCTGAACTTTCTCCAAAAGATATCAATAATAAATTTTATGAAATACTGAAACAGTTTTCACCTTTTGGTCCGCATAATATGAAACCAATTTTCGTTTCAAGGGGAATGATTGATACAGGTCAAAGTCGAATTGTGGGAAATGGTCATTTGAAAATTTCATTAATGCAGGAAGGATCACCCTTTCAGCTGAAAGGAATTGTTTTTAATGGCGAAGAATATTTAAATCTTGTAAAAAGCAAGCAACCAATTGATTTATGCTATTCATTAGAAGAAAATGAATGGAACAATAACAAATCGTTGGAGATAAATGTGAGAGATATAAAACTTAATGGAAATTAATTTATGTCATTACTCCGTACCGAAAATTTAGAAAAAGCATATCGCCGCCGTAAAGTAGTTGATAAAGTTTCTGTTCATGTTGAACAGGGCGAAATAGTTGGATTATTAGGACCTAACGGCGCAGGGAAAACAACTTCCTTTTATATGACGGTCGGATTGATAAAGGCTGATCAAGGACATATATTTCTGGATGACATAGATATTACCAAAGAACCAATGTACAGGAGAGCTCAACTTGGAATTGGGTACCTGCCACAAGAGGCAAGTATATTCCGAAAACTTAGTGTTGAGGATAATATTATGGCAGTGCTTGAAATTATGGATTTGAAAAATGATGAGCGTGAAAACAAACTCAACAGTTTGTTAGCAGAGTTTGGATTAAATCATATACGCAAAAGCCGTGGCGATTTGTTAAGTGGTGGCGAAAGAAGAAGAACTGAAATTGCACGCGCACTTGCTACTGATCCGAAATTTATTTTGTTGGATGAACCATTCGCCGGAATAGATCCAATTGCAGTTGAAGATATTCAACGCATTGTTGCCCGACTAAAATTTAAGAATATCGGTATACTTATTACCGACCATAATGTGCAGGAAACTTTAAGCATTACCGATCGTGCTTATTTATTATTCGAAGGAAAAATATTAATGAGTGGAACTGCAGAAGAATTAGCAGCAAATGAACAGGTGCGCCGTGTTTATCTCGGACAAAATTTTGAATTGAAGAGAAAAGTAATAGAGCTCTGAAAATATTTTTTTAAAGACAGATAATATATCGGGTTGAATTTCTATTTTGGCAATCCAAACAAAACCTGATTGTACTACCTCAGTCCCATAGTCACTTGGTTTATTCGACAGCGGTTCGATAATGTTCATTATTTTATGGAACATCCATTTGAATCACAGGAGTTGGTTTTTAAAAATCTTATTCAGTTAGGTTCAATTACCGAGTGGGGCAAAAATTATAAATACGAAAGCATTAAAACTTTTGAAGATTTCAGAAACAGGGTTCCTGTTCAGGATTATGATTCAATAAAACCCTGGATTAACAGAATGATGAAGGGCGAACAGAATATTTTGTGGCCATCTGAAATTCGTTGGTTTGCAAAATCATCAGGCACCACTTCTGATAAAAGTAAATTTATTCCGGTAAGTCAGGAGGCAATGGAGGAGTGCCATTATAAAGGAGGCCTTGACTTGTTAAGTGCCTATTGTATATTAAATGAAGACACAAAAATTTTTAATGGTAAAGGTTTAATAATAGGTGGCAGCCACCAAATTAATAGTTTAAATTCACTTTCAAGTTATGGTGATTTAAGTGCGGTACTGTTGCAGAATATGTCATTCATTGGGCAGCTATATCGAACTCCTCAATTATCAATTGCATTGATGGATGAGTGGGAAAATAAGATAGAAGCCTTGGCGCAATCAACTTTAAAAGCAGATGTTACAAATATTGCCGGAGTACCAACCTGGACAATGATTTTAATAAAGCGGTTGTTTGAATTAACCGGAAAAAATAACCTGCGTGATATTTGGCCAAATCTTGAATTATATATTCATGGGGGTGTAAGTTTTACTCCATACCGCGAACAATTTAAATCGCTTATAAAAGGCGATGGAATGAATTTTTACGAATCATATAACGCATCTGAAGGTTTTTTTGCTTTTCAATTTGGCAAGCGCGATGAAGATTTGGTGTTACATCTGAACAACGGAATATTTTATGAGTTTATTCCAATGAGTGAATTGGGTAAAGAATTTCCGAAAACAATATTGATTGATGAAGTGAAGCCCGATGAAAATTATGCCTTGGTTATTTCAACCAACTCAGGTTTGTGGCGATACATGGTGGGTGACACTGTAAAATTTACTTCTGTAAAACCATTTAAAATAAAAGTTACCGGCAGAGTTAAACAATTCATCAATGCATTTGGTGAAGAAGTAATTGCTGAAAATACAGACAATGCAATAGCTCAGGCATGTGCCATCACAGGGGCAGTGGTGCGTGATTATACAGTTGCTCCGGTTTACCTTACATACGATAACCGGGGTTGTCATGAGTGGCTGATTGAATTTGAAAAAGAGCCTCATAATTTGCAAGTGTTTATTGAACACTTAGACAGCAATCTTCGGGCATTAAATACAGATTATGATGCAAAACGATATAGAGACATTGCATTAAAGGAACCAACGGTTCACAGCTTACCGCAAAATACTTTCTATAACTGGCTGAAGAAAAAAGGAAAACTTGGCGGGCAACACAAAGTACCGCGCCTGAATAACGACCGCGTGTATGTGGATGATATTTTGAGTATGGTGAATTCTGTTTCGATTAGTAGTTAAAATTTATCATCACCTTCCACAAAAAGAAAACCACCGCAAAATAAATTGCAGTGGTTTTCCCCCAAACCAAAAACTAAAACAATGTCTAAAAGTCTACTTACTCAATTGGGATATCTGTGATTTTAATTCGTCAATTTCTTTTTGCTGGTCTTGTATGGCACCAATTAATACCGGTATTAAACCAATGTAGTTAACACCTTTGTAATCTATTTGTGAAGTAATTACAGCTCCTTCTTCGCCATCTCTTGTATCGTCTTTTACAACATAAGAAAATGTAGCAGGCTGTACGAGTGATGGAATAATTTTTTCTAAATCCTGAGCAATTAATCCCACTTGTTCGCCTTGTGGCAAATTCATATGAGCGTAATCGCCATCGTGCTTGTACTCATAAGTTTTAGGTTGCAGTTGCATAACCTGTTGCAATGCTCCACTGAAATTTTGTACATTTTGCTTTAACTTGTTATCTGATGTGCTTAATAGCATTCCGGTGTAACCAACATTACCGCTGAAGTAACCGGCCCAGTCGTTTCCACCTGCGCCCTGCACTCCGTAAATTCCGTAATCGGCACCCGCGCTTCCTGAACCATAGCCATAAACTCCATAATATGAATTGGCTCCACTACCTGCTGCATTACCATACACTCCATAACCACCATTACCAAATGCGCTTCCGCGAAGTCCTTCGCCATTGGTTCCGGCATTGCCACCGAATATGGCTGCTGAACTGGATAAGGTTCCGGTTTTTTGAATGTTTGCACCATAACCAATTCCGGATTTTGCACCATTTATTAATACAGAACTTGAAAGTGTCCAGATAT
>Ga0209596_1001836_pt1 | contig 17904 bp, 11 predicted proteins | sample M_130807_MF_Meta_FD_187314 | JGI IMG/M metagenome (GOLD analysis project Ga0209596, IMG submission 187314) | Freshwater microbial communities from Lake Montjoie, Canada to study carbon cycling - M_130807_MF_MetaG (SPAdes) (version 2) | ecosystem: Environmental > Aquatic > Freshwater > Lake...
ATTCCCTGAGTACCTTGTGTTCCTTGAGCACCCGTTGAACCAGTGATACCCTGCAATCCTTGAATTCCCTGAGTACCGGTGATACCCTGTCTTCCTTGAATCCCTTGAATACCCTGCGTGCCTTGAGTACCCTGAGCCCCAGTGATACCCTGCAATCCCTGAATACCCTGAGTACCTTGAGCACCCGTTGAACCAGTGATGCCCTGAATACCCGCGGTACCCGAAAGGTCATTCTGAAAAATATAGATTGATCCATTCCAGAGATACAACTTTGAATTGTCCGCATCCTCAACATTTGATGTATTAATGAGTGCAAACTGACCCGATACAATATTTGTAGGAGCCGTATCAGCCGTGAGTGCAGCAACTGAAACGTATGTCTTTGCAATGGTAAATGCAAGACCCGTAATTCCTTGGATACCCTGAATACCCTGTGTTCCCTGAGTACCTTGAATACCCTGAATGCCTTGAAGTCCCTGAGCACCTTGTGTACCTTGAATTCCTTGGATACCTTGAATGCCTTGCTGACCCTGTGTGCCCTGAGCACCATTGGATCCTACAAATCCTGCAGTGCCCTGAATACCTTGAATGCCCTGAAGTCCTTGAGTTCCCTGTGTTCCTTGGATACCCTGAATACCCTGTGTTCCTTGGATACCCTCATTGATTGCATTCCAGATCGTGCCATTGAATTTCCATCGTTTGCCCGATGCATTCGTGTATATCTGATTCTGACTTGCTGGCGTTGGAAATTGTAATGGCATGGTATTATGTGCTATTTATACTACCTCCGACTATAACAGAAAGGTCAGAATGCCAGCTGTAATCAACAGGAGTCCCGCCCACGCACCCAAAGCTTTATAGTAAGTCTTTACGGGTGTTCCAAAATACCGATTGCCAATCATTACGCATTTGTGCATTGGGCTTAGTAAATAACCTGCAAAGTCCAAAGCAAAGAACCAAAGGAAGTATTGCACTCCAAAAACCTGAGACATAATGACGGCAATTGCAATGAACTTTCCGGAACTACCCATCAAAAGACTCGAGGTAAATCCGATTGCAGAAATGATTGTCATACCCAATAGAGTATGCGGATCCAATATGGAAGTTTTTAACATGTTTTGCCATGCCGAGTCATAGGACTTCATATAGTTGCCGAGAACAATGACAGCGCCCACCCATGCCAGTACATCCCAACGAACATAGCCTAATAGTTTCTTCATGTTCCATTGTTGGCTAATGAACATATAATATAACGTTAGGAAACCAAAACACGCAATCATCCATCCGCTATTATAGATGTAGGCTCCGATGGCAATAAACATCGGCAGCACATTTCGAGTTACTGAGGAGACTTTAAAATCACTTGAGGGTATAATAATCTGCTCATCATGAACCTGCGACCAAATGTACCAGGAAATAAACAATAGGCTTACAATCAGTAAGGGTGCAATCATTCCCAACCACGCGGCATATGTAAGACCAAATGCTGCAATCGGAAGTATGACAGTCTTTTCTAATGGAGACCATAGGTAATAGTGATGGGTCGCAAGGTAATCCACGATGCCCAACTTTTCTCTTCCCGGACCCTTTTTAGGAGCCACCGTATCCAGTAATCCTGCGGATACGGTGACACGACCTTCGATCGGTAGAATACCACCAATGGCACTTAGAATCACTACAACAAACTTATTACTACGAAATGTATTTCTAATGTACGCAAATGCTGAACTAAAGAGCCTGTACTCTTTCGCAAGACCCGCCGTAATCATAATAAAGAATATCATCCATAGATAGGAAATATCCTTTAGTAAGACATTCGTAATAAAGTCCATATTAGAACTTCCATGCAAAGATGATCAATGATCGGCTGTCGTAGCCGTCCTTCACAACGCGTGGCATATACTCGAGACTGATATGAGCATTTCTGTTTAATTTGTATTGAAGATTTGGTCCGAAATAGAGTTCATGAGACGTGCCTTCATAATCATTGTAACGGTACATCGAACTAAGACCCAGGGTGAGGTGTCGAGTCATGACCTTACCAATGCTTACGGTCGCTGCATATTCGCGTTCCTGATCCGCTTTTAAACTTGCAAGGTTGGCTTCGTAGATCAAATTCAGACCCCAGATATAATCCGTCTTTCCGATGCGGTCGCCTAATAGAAGTTTTGGTTCAATACCCTGGCGACCATTAATTAATTTGTGTTCAAAATAAAGGGTCGGATTGCCGAATAGATTGCCCCAATCCGCAAGAGCATAGCGGACTTCCCAGCTAAAACCTCTCCATGTAAATTTACGGTTGGTTGATGGACCGTCATAGAGTGTGTGAGCATAAAGATCCAGCTCGAGGCGGTGACCAAGACCAAAGGCAAATTCATCACGCATACGAATCAATGCAGGTCCGTTCTGACGGGCTCTTACATCAAACCATTTTTCGTACATGCCGGCACCGGGAGGTGTCATAACATACACTCGGGTGCTTGGAAATTTACGAGTAAGTGTCCATTCTGGTTGGTTATACTCCCCCGTCGTCTCAAACTGAGAAAGCCTTTTACCCGTCACCGTGAAGGTATCAAGCTGTTGTGCATTCACGATGCTAAATAATGTTAAGAATAATAATAGTTTTTTCATATTGGTTTATTTATTACCGCAATATAGAATCCATTCCACCACATTGTTGCGTCTTCCGCTTCATTCAGAAGAATTTTATCATATAGAATTTCAAAGCCTGCTTCAGCAATACCTCTTTTAGCACCATCAACAACGCCATCCCAGTTGGCATCATCAAAGATTAGGACTGCTTCATTTGCAAATTTATCCGCAAAGTATTTTACCGCAAGGTAATTCATCTGCTCACTATGGTCAGCGTCATAGAAGAATAGATCAATTTCACCCAGATCATTCTTGTCAACCTTGAGAAAATGGCTATCAAAGACCTTGATCGAGTTGTTGCCTTTAAACGTCTTTGCATTCTCAATGAATTTCTCCTTGGAAGATTCAAAAGCAATAGTACCATCTGCTGACTTGGTTTGTTCTCCCCAGTGATCCACAGCATAGGCTTTTAGATTATTGTCCTTGATCGTGGCACAGAATGTACCGCCATTCAGAACACCAACCTCAAGATACGTCTTTGAGATTTTACCAAGTCCATTTAGAAACTGACGCATTTTGTCCGAAGTGATTCCCTTTACGGTATCTCCAATCGGCTGGTTCACGGTATCAATTAGAAGTTGAGCAACCTGTTCAACTTTCTTATTGTTCTTATTGCCTTTAGCCTTCCACACTTTGTTACAATAGTCGCAGTCCCAGCAATCAAATTTACACGTCTTAATTTTCTCTCGCCATATGTTAATGGGCTTGTCAATGAGGTTTGACTCCTCGAGATATGAATTGAATCCATCAAACAGAACCTCTTCGTTATTTGCGAACCTACGAATGATGTCCATCGTCTCGTTTAGACGGTTGCTGTTTTCACGCCCGTGCATCTTGATGACGTCAATACCAAGATCCAGAAACTCAACCCAGTCTTTTCTCCAGGGTGGGAAATTGGCATTTTTTAATTGAGTTGCCGATTCTTCCGTGTGCCATTTTGGGCAACTCACTCGACTAATGGGGTCCGTGAAGTATTGAGTTCCGGTGGTGGTACGAGTATTGTTGAATTGATAGTGTTCATCCATTACAGGACAACCACCCACGCAACCTTCATTTGCCAAGAGAGATAGTTTAATTCCGTACTTGTCCTTGACTCGTTTAATTTCTTTGAGTCTGTCGTGATCTCGCATGAGAACTCGGTCGAGATTTACATAGTTAAATCCAGCCTGTGCAAGATTCGCAACCTCACGAGGTTCTTTGACGGCTCGTAATATGGTATTCTTTACGAATAACTCGGGGAAGTGATGCTTCACCTGCTTAGTAAGAAGCCAGTGAGTGTGAGGAAGCGTGCACGACTGCACACCAGCATCATAGAGAGGCTTAAAATTCTTGATCCATAGCTCAAGATTCTTTTGGTCCGGACGTACCGAAATGTTATTGAACGTTGCTGAGATAGGAATTCCAGTCTCCGCTTGAACGTGCAACGCAACATCAATTGCAAAAGCGTGATCCTCTTTTTGAAGGAACACATCTCCCATTGCATCTTGTAGGAATGGATCTATCCTACAGGTAAAGTAAATATCATAAATGTAGTCCTTATACTCCTTACAGAAGGATAGGAATGTATGGAACTGCTTTTCTGATAGTTTAGGATTAAGCGGTATGCTAAATATCTTCACTTTGGACTTTGCTTTCCAGCTTCAGTTGATCATCCGCAAACTGATCAATATATGATATAGTGCTATCGCCCGACATTCTTAATTGCGCCATGGCTTCATTGCCAATGGCATCAATACCCTTACCCAATGCGCCATTGTATTTAATGGCAAGAGAGATGGTCTGAGTGGCTTCTTCCAATGGCATCATGAGGATTGAATCCATATTACCCTGACTGATACGGCCGATGGTGTTTAAATCCATTGCAGCCTGCTTTGCCATTCTCGTAACCCAGTAGTTCTTTTCTTCGTGCTCGTTATGGTTCTTATATTCCTGAAGAGCTTCCATGCTCGGAACAGCATCACGAATCATCTGAGTAAAAAGGCTAATTTCATTCTGACACATACGTTCTTTCTTGTCGTACATGTGAATATCCCACTCGGCTTGCTGAAGTTCTACCTTTAAAAGTTCTTGCTTTAGATCGTCGCTTTCATTCAGAATATCCCGTTCAAGGATTTTCTTTTCAATGATTCGAGTCTGGCGATTTCTCTCGATCTGTTTCTTCATACCAATACGAGTATCCAGCTCAATCAGAGCCTGACGTACTCTACGGTAGTTTGTTACCTGAGAATTGACCACGAAGTATCGAGACTGAAAGTCCGACATACCCAGTGAATTCTCACATTCATCCACAAATTTTAAAATTTCATCATCATTCATATAGTAAATAATTTAAACTAACGGTTAGAACTGAACATCAAAGATAACTTTATTTATACGCACATTTCTTTCGTCATTCCAGAGACCTTTTCTTTGAGCAAGGTCTTTGCACATTTCAATACCCAGAATTGCTTCACGAGCCTCAACAATTTCATCAATCGTAGTGAGAGCATCAACGGTTGCTTTAAGTTCAGCATGTCTTTCTTCCGAGTGCGCGGGTCTTGGATTTCCATGGAGGTCATATTCACCAAGCTTTCTGCACGCCATTTCCTCATCAATCTGGAAATGGAACGCCTTTTTCATTAAAGAAATTGTGGCTGCTTCTAATTCTGGAGTTATGTAGACTTTGGTCTTTCTCTTACCGTTTGCCAATTCATCTGCATCCGGTTCCAGACCCTCGCTATCGGAATATGCTTTTCTATAACCACGGGTCTCACCATAGAATTTAGTTGCCTGTGTTGCTTCTAATTCTGTGATTTCCATAAAGGAAATTTGATCGGGGTGAGCGGTAAGCTGTTCCAATACGCTATCAGAACTTGCTTTAATAATATTTAAATTGTCAACTCCCGTAATGTTTGTCATACCTTCAATCTGCGGTATGTAACGATAGAATTTTGTGATAAAGTATTTGTCCATTTGAATTTATTTATAAACTTTAAATTGAGGTTCCCATAACACCACCCAGCAATGTAGAACTGCCAGTGGCACAACATCCAGAAGAACAGCCACCGTGACCTTTTGGTTGACCATCTGAACCGAGAGCAACGCAGGAATCAGTTAGGTATGATGTTTTTGTGGAATTATTTGTTTGTGCCGCACCGTTATATGAACCTAGAGTATAACCCCAATCCTGACCGATCTGACAGTTTTCCTCACCGCAATTTTCAGGTCTTGCCATAGTAGATATTTGGGCTCCTGTAGTATCATTAAATTTATAGAAGGTAGCCGAACCGTCATAACCTCCAGTTGAACAATAACCCACTCCGCGCTTGCTCGAAAGACCCTTTGGCTGTCCAGAATTTCCGGTAAACGCGGATAGAACGCCAGTCGTCCATGTTTCCGTTGAAAAATCCAAAGAAGAAGAATCACCGTAACATGCAACGATACCTTTGTACTGGCCAAAGAAACCAGTAAGACCACCCACGACGCTTCCCGCGACGCCCGAACTTCCCACGCTTCCTGCAGTCAACATAGAATCTGTTATTGTAGAAAATTTATCAGTCGTTGCCGAACCTCCGCCCGTAATATAAATTGCAGTAAGACCTGGACTCATTAACGTCTTTAAATTCTGTCGTGATGTTTTTAGATCCCACGTGCTTGTTCTGCTTCTCAGTGTTTCAGTGATCATGCTCATTGATGATGTCACAACGCTAGAGCCCTGCATGGTTCCGCTCATATTAAATGCGTATGTATTGTAATCACTGAATCCGCCATCAATATAATTTGCCACATAATCCATCATATCACCAAGGTTCACGGTGGTATCGGTAACATGAATGGTTCTATTTGTATTTCTCCAAAGTGTAGAACTCTGATAACCGCAATGCATATACCCGCGAGTATAGATGGTACGGTAGAGAAAGGTATTGTTCCATGGATTTGGATTTATAAAGCTTCCATTTGATGCCCAACTATAACCACTATAAGTGTACATTCTGCCATTTGAATTGACATAACGAGTACCCGCTGTGGGAGAGGCTGGAAAGCTAAGTTCAGCCATATTAGATTGAAGTTCCCATCACGCCACCAAGTAGTACACAACTGCCCGTTCCGCAAGCGCCCGAAGACATGCCACCGTGACCCTTCGGTTGACCCGCGGAACCTAGTGCGACACTCGAATCGGAAGTATAATATGTTTTAGCAGTATTATTATTCTGAGTTCCGTTATACTGACCCAGCGTGTAACCCCAATCCTGACCGATCTGACAGTTTTCTTCACCGCAACCATCGGGTCGAGCAAAAGACGATATTTGTGCACCAGTAGTATCATTAATTTTGTAATATGTAGCACTGCCGTTATATGTTCCCGTAGCATTATATCCCCAACCATATTTACTTGAAAGACCTTTGGGCTGGCCATCAGTACTTGCTGCAAGTGCCCAGCTTGCCGCTGTCCAAGATTCTGTGGCCCAATCTAAAAATGCCGATGCACTACTTGCGCCAATGAGACCTTTATACTGACCAAAGAATCCACTTAGACCACCACTAGTTGATCCGCTAGTCTGCCCATTTGCAGCAGCAGAACTTGCAGCCAACATGCTATCTGTAATTGTGGAAAATTTATCCGTCGAAGAAGAATTGCCTCCGGTAATATAAATTGCGGTGAGACCCGGATTCATGAGCGCCTTACAATTTGCTCTTGACGTTTTTAATTCACGAGTCGCGCTATAGGCCTTTACTGTTTCTGTAATCATGTTCATTGAAGATACATAAACAGAACTAGCACCGACTCCGCCAGAGTCATTAAAAACATATGTATTATAATCGCTGAATCCACCGTCAAGGTAGGATCCAATATAATCCATCATGTCGCCAAGATTTGCAGTCGTATCGGTCGCATGTACCGTGCGATTTGTATTTCTCCATGGAGAGCTACTTTGGTAACCACAGTGAACATATCCGCGAGTATAGATGGTACGATAGAGGAAAGAGTTATTGTATGGATTCGGATTAATCGTGAGTCCATCGGAACACCACGAACGACCATCATAGAAATAGGCAATGCCATTCGGCGAGATGTATCGTGATCCGGAAGAAGGTGAGGCGGGAAAGCTAAGTTCAGACATGGTTATTCCTTAATGAATTTTTCCAACGCTTTATTTAGTTTTTCAATCTGAGCCTGCTGTTCCTTGATTGCCTCAATCAGAAGTGGGACCATTCTTTCGTACTGAACCGTGATGTAATTCTCACCGCTCTTAGATACCATAACACCATCAGCATTCATTTCTGAATCGAATGGAGCTGGTTTCACGACCTCAGGAAGTACCGCTTGAACCTGCTGAGCAATGACTCCGACTTCGCTTTCATTCGAATTAAAACCATAATACTTTGCGGTATCATTTGGCTTAAATTCAACGCCGTTCAGAAGCATTACTTTTGCAAGAGCATTTTTAATCTTGCCGCTTACATCCTTAAGGCGTTCATCCGAGTAGCTTCCCGTGATTGTTCCAGTTGCCTGGATATTTCCAGTGACGGAAAGAAGACCTTGAATTGCCACGTTACCAGTAATATTACCACCAGAAGTTCTGTAAAACACTGCACTGTCAGGAACCGGAGTTGCTGCGACCCACGCACTTGCGGTGCTATACCATATGTTTAATACGCCCGTGTCAGTATTCCACCATAAATCGCCATTTTGAACAGCCGCTGGAGTTCCAGTGTTTACACCACTCTGAATTGCGACAGATGGAACAGTTTTTGATGATTTAGTTATATTTCCCGTCACCGCCAGAGCTCCAGCAAAACTTGCCGCAGTAGTTCCGGATCTTCCAATATAAAATAAATCAGATCCGTTTTGATTAAGAGTAAAACCACCAAGTGAATCATTTCCCAAATGCCAATAATTCCCTGCTGAATAATTTGAATTTACAATTTTTAATGATGTTGAAGAACCCGAAGACCCGGTAATAACCACTCCTGCCGGAGCATTATATGTAAATGTATTAGTTCCGGTCCAACTATTATTTGTACCAAGAATGGATGCACCTGAGATACCTTGGATACCCTGTGTACCCTGAGCACCTTGTGTGCCTAGAGTTCCTTGCGAACCAATGGCGCCTTGAATACCAGTAATACCTTGAGTACCCTGGATACCTTGCGTTCCCTGAGTGCCTTGGAGACCTTGTGCACCTTGAGTTCCTTGTGCACCGGTAATACCTTGAAGCCCCTGAGTTCCCTGAGTGCCTTGGAGACCTTGTGCACCTTGAGTTCCTTGTGCACCGGTAATACCTTGAATTCCTTGAGTTCCCTGCGTGCCTTGAGACCCAGTAATACCCTGGATACCTTGCGTTCCCTGCGTACCTTGAATTCCTTGAGTACCCTGGATACCTTGCGTTCCCTGCGTACCTTGAATACCCTGCGTTCCCTGTGTACCCTGAGTTCCTTGTGTGCCCTGAACACCCTGAGATCCTGTAATACCCTGCAGACCTTGAGTTCCTTGTGTGCCCTGAATACCCTGCGTACCTTGAGTACCCTGAGATCCTGTAATACCCTGCAGACCTTGAGTTCCTTGTGTGCCCTGAACACCCTGGATTCCTTGGATTCCTTGGATACCCTGCAGACCTTGAGTTCCTTGAGTCCCTTGGATACCCTGAATGCCCTGAACACCAGCATTGACTGCGTACCAGGCACCTACTGAATTATTCCAGGTCCAGCTTCGCGAGCCTACCGTGTGTAACTGATTGGGTGAGGGTGATGTTGGAAAATCAATTGCCATAGTGTTTATTATTTAGGACTGTAAATTAGAGAGGGGTTGGTTCAACAACTCGAAGAGGTTCCACAATCACTCTACCATTTGAATCGGTCCATGATGTATCGATCATATGAGGATCTTTTCTTTCGCCAATGACCATCCAGGAAATATGATCGGTACACGCAGAATCCTGCGCCTCAATTGTTAAAATATTGCCAGCCACAGAACCTCTCACATGATTCCAGCCAGACTCATTTGTTGTGAAGCACTGCACATTTCCGCACAGCACATTAAACGTTCCTTCCGTCATTGTTGCAGCAGTATCAATATTGACCAAGGAGAGACCATTCACCAACTGAGTTTTACCACGATATATTAGATCAGCAGTTGGACCTTCAATAAAGCTATGCACTAAATCATGGGTAGCTGATTTAGATGGCAGCGGATGTGCAATTTTAAAACTTCCCGATGATTTAGATAAAGCACCATTTACCGATACACCCCCGCTGGTTATAGAAAGCCTATTTGTTCCATTTGGAACTTGCATGTAAATAGCAGAACTTGCTTGTGGATATAGATTTGCGCCGTCGCCTCCGATAATTGTAGAGCCACTAATTTGGTAGCCTGTACCATTTACTATACCGCCCGCAAATGAACCCGTGGCACCAGTTGCTCCTGTTGCTCCTGTTGCTCCCTGTGGTCCTGTAGCACCAGTCGCCCCAGTGCCACCCGTGCCACCGATTGATCCTACTGCACCTTGAGCGCCAGTTGCTCCTGTGCCACCAGTACCTCCTGTACCTCCTGTTGCACCGGTTGAACCAATTGTGCCTTGAGCGCCTTGAGCACCGTTCGTACCGTTACCGCCTGTTGCACCAGTTGATCCTGTTGCTCCTGTTGCACCGGTTGAACCAATTGTGCCTTGAGCGCCTTGAGCACCGTTCGTACCGTTACCGCCTGTTGCACCAGTTGATCCTGTTGCACCGGTTGAACCAATTGTGCCTTGAATACCCTGAATGCCTTGAGCACCGTTCGTACCGTTACCGCCTGTTGCACCAGTTGATCCTACTGCGCCTTGAGTCCCGTTCGTACCGTTAGAACCAGTAATACCCTGGCGTCCTTGAATACCTTGAATACCTTGAATACCTTGCGTGCCTAATGTTCCCTGTGAACCTGTAGTTCCTTGAGCACCAGTTGTACCTACAGTGCCTTGTGCACCTGTAATTCCTTGTAATCCTTGAATACCCTGAGTTCCTTGTGAACCTGTAATTCCTTGAAGACTTTGAATACCTTGAATGCCCTGAAGTCCTTGAATTCCTTGTGTGCCCTGCGTACCTTGAATTCCTTGGATGCCCTGAATTCCTTGTACGCCTTGCGATCCAGTGATACCTTGAATACCAGCAGAACCTGATAGATCGTCAACAAAAGTATATGCAGAACCCGTCCAAATGTACAGTCTTGAATTCTCTGCATCTTGTACATTTGTTGTATTGATGAGGGCAAATTGTCCCGCCACAATGGCAGTCGGCGACGTGTCGGCAGTGAGAGCAGCAACGGAAAGATATGTCTTTGCAATGGTAAAGGCAAGACCAGTGATACCTTGAATACCCTGGACGCCCTGAGTACCCTGTGTGCCTTGGACACCCTGAAGTCCTTGAATTCCCTGAGTACCCTGTGTGCCTTGAGTTCCTTGTACACCCTGTGTACCTTGAATTCCTTGCTCTCCCGCAATACCAGAATTTGCCGTTACCCACTGCGCCGAGGTACCATCATTATAGTACACCATTAAAATACCATTTGTCGAATCCCACCAAAGATCATTTTCAGAAGGTGATGCAGGAGCAGTATCTCCAGGAGTAATCTTTGTTCCTTTGAGACCCTGAATACCCTGAGTGCCCTGCGTTCCTTGAGTGCCTTGAATACCCTGAGTTCCTTGTGCACCGGTAATACCTTGAAGACCCTGTGTTCCCTGTATACCTTGGATTCCTTGAGTGCCCTGGATACCTTGCGTTCCCTGCGTACCTTGAATTCCTTGAATGCCCTGGATACCTTGAGTTCCCTGCGTGCCTTGAGACCCAGAAATTCCTTGAATGCCCTGGATACCTTGCGTTCCCTGCGTACCTTGAATTCCTTGTGTGCCCTGAATACCCTGGATTCCTTGGATGCCTTGGATACCCTGCAGACCTTGAGTTCCTTGTGGTCCCTGAATACCCTGGATTCCTTGAATGCCCTGACTTCCGTTACTTCCATTTGCACCTGTGATACCCTGTAGACCCTGAGCACCCTGTGTACCCAGTGCTCCTTGAGTTCCTTGTGGTCCCTGAATACCTGCATTCACAGCGAGCCAGGCACCCGAGGTATTATCCCAGGACCAGCTTTTTGCGCCAGCGGTATATACCTGATTCGGAGAGGGTGATGTTGGAAAATCGAGTGCCATAAGAGTATTTATTTAAATTATTTGGCTTCTAGGGCGGCAAGGCGTGATGATTGATGAAAGTGTTGCCATGCTTTCATTATTAGGTCGAGTGCGCTCATTTAATTAGAGGGGTATTATGCCGCTGCTAGTCCATTTATAAACATTATAACCGCCAGCAATAGTAATTGTTGGTGAACCAGTGGTTGAAGATGCTGCGGCAAAAGAATCCGCATAACGAATAATAACAATACCCGATCCGCCCGCACTACCAACATTGCTACCGCTGACAGCTCCACCACCACCACCACCAGTATTTGCTGTTCCTGCACTTCCACTACCACCGCCGCCAGAACCCCCAGCACCCAACGTGCAACCGTCTACTCCAGAACCACCGCCGCCGCCGCCTGCGTATGTTACTGCCGATCCCGATATTGATGAGCTAGTTCCAGCTCCGCCTGCACCAGAAAATGTGTTTGCTGCGGTCTGACCCACGGCTGATGCTCCGCCACCACCACCCGCACCATAATTAGCTGCACCATTTCCCGTTCCTCCCGCATTACCATAAGTACCCGCAGCACCCCCAGCAGCATAGCTGCCGCCACTTTCTCCGCCGCCGCCACCACCGGAACCACCAGCCGTTGCATTGCCAGCTCGATTTGGAGATTGAGAACCACCACCTCCACCGCCCGTTGATGTAATAGAATTAAATACTGACGAATCGCCATTTGAGCCATTTGTCGATAGTATTCCACCAATACCACCATTACCAACAGTAACTGTAATTGGAGAACCAGTCGTAACAGAATAACCAGTAGCTGTTCTGTATGCACCAGCACCGCCGCCGCCACCACCACCAGCAGCATTCCCAGCACCACCACCGCCGCCACCACCCCCAACAACAAGATATTCTATGGTAGATACTGTTGGAAGGGGTGCAGTAGTACTTGGGGTAAACGTACCGGATGACGTAAATGTGTGAACCGTATTACCTCCAGAGGTGGTGATTGTACCACCCGTAGCTTTGGTAGTAGTACCCGCATACTGAATAATAATAACGCCATCAGCACCAGCCGTTGATGGTCTAGCGGTGATAGCACTTCCAGCACCACCGCCGCCGCGATTTGCTGTAGGAGCCACTGCATTATAATCATTACTTGCCCCTTTACCGCCAACTCCAGACCCGGCAGCTCCACCAACATCTCCGCCCTGTCCGTACCATCCACCTCCGCCGCCGCCGCCGCCATAATAAAGAGATGATCCAGAAATCGAGGAAGCATAACCAGCACCACCAGCGCCTCCGACATAAGGAGCATTTGTAGCTGGACTTCCAGCCACAGTTGCGCCTCCGCCGCCTCCAGCTCCGTATCCAGTACCTGCTCCACCATTTGTTCCTTGATTAGCAGTTCCAATACCAACTCCGCCCGCACCTAAATTATTATCACCACCGCCGGAACCACCATTGCCGCCACCATCGTTGCCGTAAGCGCCTTTACCTCCACCAATAGCCGTTAATGTACCAAAAACAGAATTTGTACCATCTGTATTACCGGCTCCGCCGCCATCAGGTTGTTTTGCGCCACCTGTTCCACGAGTTACAGTAATACCAACTCCTGCAGTGACACTATAATTTGATCCCCCAATATCGTATGTCCGAATAACACCTCCCGCCCCACCTCCGCCTCCGCTATATCCGCTGCCCCCCGCGCCACCACCCCCGCCAGCAACAACTAAAACATTGACAGAGGTTAAAGGTACAAAGCCCGCAATCCCGAACAAAACTTGTTGTGATGTACCCATGTTAGGTCAGCCCAGTGCCAGAGATAATCCACTCGGTAGAGGTAATTTTTACGCAAGTTGCAACACCATTTGCAGCCAGCGTACGGGAGCCAGTTGTGCCAGCACCAGCAAGCCGCATTGTATCGGTATTAATCGATATAGTAATTACCCCAGCAGCGTTTTGATTAATAAATGTAACCGCTGTTCCAATGGTAAATGCTACAGTTCCATTGGCAGGAATCGTAAATGTGCGAGCTGTAGTGTCTGCACTTGGGTGCAAGATATGTTTACCCGAATCTGCCAGCACTAATGTATAGGCTGCACTTTGAGAATTTTGTGGGATTAAACGGACATCACCAGCAGTATCTGAAATGCTCCCAGTGACCGCGAGGCCGCTGCTGCTGATGCGGGCGCGTTCAGTGCCACCGGGCAAGATTGATAAATAACCCGGCCCACCAAATTCCATTGCGCTAACACCCGCAGAAGTGGTCGAGCTTGCAGTCTGGATTAGCTTAAAATTCCAGGCAGCATAACCCGTAAAATAAGCTCCATCGTTAGGCAAAGTAAATGCCAACATGGTCTGCGAAGTAAAGTCTCCGTAGGATGCAATGGTCAATGCCGGTACAGGCCAGTCCTGCGTTTCTGTTGGAGCTGCGGGAGTGCCTGCAAAGTTGCGAAACCATGAAGGGTTGCCTTGGACTTCTAATTTGTAAGTAGGGCTGGCAGTCCCAATGCCGACATTCCCGCTGCTTGTCGCAAAGTTGGCTCCTAGGGTAGACGATGCCGTCGTAAACGCGCCCGTGGACGGCGTGGTCGCCCCGATTGCCGTGGAGTTTAGGCCAGTGGAGGTGAAGGTAGCAACGGACGTTGCAACAGTGCCAGCGGTTTGACTAGTCCCAGCATAAATTTTTACCGTGCCATCGTCTATAAAGTTTATACCAGCAACTGTTCCCGTGCTGTCGTGCTTCACTCCCGCAGAAGACGTAATGTTATAGCCTCCCAGCCAGCCGCTGCCAGTGCCAATGGCCGTTCTTAAATAACTTGCAGCGTTAAGCCGATAATCTGATGAGGTGTTTACAATTCCGCTAAACGTCCCAGTCGTTGCCGCAATCGTGCTAGGTGTGGTGGCTCCCACGGTTCCGTTGATGTTGATTGAATTAACTCCAGTAAATGTATTGTTTAATCCAAGAATTGATGCACCGGAGATACCCTGGATACCCTGTGTTCCCTGAGCACCTTGAGATCCAGTGATACCTTGTGCACCTAGAGTTCCTTGAATCCCCTGAATACCTTGCACTCCCTGTGTTCCCTGAGCACCTTGAGATCCAGTGATACCTTGTGCACCTAGAGTTCCTTGCAATCCCTGAGTGCCCTGCGTTCCCTGTATACCCTGGATACCTTGGGTACCCTGGATACCTTGAGTGCCCTGAGCACCAGTGATGCCCTGCAATCCTTGAATGCCCTGTGTACCCTGAGTTCCCTGTGTACCCTGAGTTCCTTGGATACCTTGTATGCCCTGAAGTCCCTGTACACCCGTGATGGTATTATTTTGCCAATAGCTTCCACTCCAGGACCATGTTCTGGAACCTGAGGTGACCTGCTGTCCGACTGTGGGTGATGTTGGAAAATCAATTGCCATAAGAGTATTTATTTAAATTATTTGGCTTCAAGAGCGGCAAGGCGTTTGCGGAGGGATTGCAGTTCGGCGACAAGGTTGGCAATGACTTCAGCAGAGCTAGCTTGCATCGACTGATAGACTGGTTTGCCATCCGCATCCACGGCATCTTTTTCACCACCAACTGATGTAGGAGATACCTCGGCAAATTCGTGAGCAAGAAAACCAACAAATTTGCTGTTGTCCATTTTCCATGTTCCCTCTATTGGGTTAAGCGCGTCAATAAATTCACCGCTATTGGTTATTTTTCCAGTAACATTTTTTAGTCGGTAATCTGATGAGGTAGCATAGGTTGTAGAATTTGTTGTAGTAGTATAAATTTGACCGCATATACTACCGGCACGACCAAATCCCATAAAATACTGAATGCCAGATGCACTTGATGTATTGATGCCAATACCCAAAGAGCTGGTTAAGTCTTTGTCTATATTTAAACCTAAAACGGCAGAACCTGCACAAGTTGTTCCGGTCGTTCCAATGCTGACGTTACCAGAAGAAGCCACAAAACGCACTACTTCTCTATAGGCAATACCTTGGCCACTAGTCCAAAATGTCATATCGGGGTTGTTAAAGCTAGTATTACCAGCTGTAGCATAAATTCCAATGCGTCGATCTGTTAAATTGCTCTGAGCACTTATAGTAAGACCGATACGCGCCCCAGCTACGCCATTAGTAACCCCGTCATTATCACTTAATGCCAATAGATCAATTACGCTACCACTAGAGGCCATACTCACCGTACTGTTGTCAATATGTAGTTTTACGACAGGACTTGTCGTCCCAATGCCGACGTTGCCCGATCTTTCTATTCTCATTCTCTCGCCAAGCGTTCCGGCGTCTGACGTCATAAACGCCAAATATCCTGCCGTCGTATTAAGTTGGCCTTTGTCCGAAACACCAGCATAAATTGACGCTTTAACTGTTTCAGTATCATATCCAGGATAATATGATTTAAAATCAATCATCTGCGTTCCACTTCCATAAGCAGAAGAATCAATTGCTTTACGGATTGTTAGAGCAGTTGTTGGCGTCGTCGTCCCAATGCCGACGTTGCCAGCGGAGGTTAGCACAACTGCATCCGTAAACGAGCTTCCACCGTTAGATGATTGACGAATCTTAAAATCGCGTAAGTAGGGATTTCCAACAATATCAAGAAGGAATAAATTATTCTGCCCAGTAATGCTTCCCCCGCGAGCAGCGGCCAGTTGCATAAATTCAGTAGATCCACGCCATAGGCGAACGCTGCTATCATCGTAACTGGCAATGTCTAAGCAGCTCGTCTGTGATACACCAATGTCGTTATCTATCATTACACGGTTGCCCGTTATTGCACCCGTGGCCGACAGCGCACCCCCAATAAATGCCGCTCCCGCCACGCCCAGACCACCAGTCACCACCAACGCACCCGTGGTTGTTGAAGTGCTGGCTGTGCTGTTGGTGATGCTGGTAATGCCTGTGGCCGACAGAGTCCCTGTAATTGCCGCGCCTGCTGCGGAAAATACAGCTATTCCAGAATTACCAACGCCAATACGAGCAGAGTAACCTGTAGGAGCATTAACAAAAACACCACCAACGCTATCACTCCCAACCCACATCGCTGAAGATGACCCAACGGTGGTTCCAGAAAAGGTAAGTGGTAGGCTCGCCGCAATGCTCGTAGCCGTGAGTGCGCCCGCGCTCGAAACCGTAAACTGCTTGGCCGTGCCGACCATGAGCGATGTTGCGCCCAAAGCCCACGTGTTCGTGAAGGTTACATTGGAGCCCGCACTCGGCTCGTTAAAAAATGCGGTGACGTAGTCCGTGAACGTCGTCGCAGAACCGGCTGCGATGGTGTTAGTCCCGAATAAATGGGTGTACGCCGTCGCAACCGTACCGATGCTCGACGTGTCCGTTAGCGTCGCGGCAGGGGCCTTGATCCGAAGGCCGTTCGTAGTCCACGCAGTCGAGGAGATGTCCCCCGAAATCGTCAAGCTGGGAGTCACCAAGCCCGTGCCAATGATGGTCGCCAGACCCGCGCCATCAATCGTGAAGACATCGGCCAGTGCGTTGCCGTTGTTCACCAACTGCATCGCGTATTTCGACTTGCGTGTGGAGTGCGTGGCCGTCATCCAATAAAACCGTTCCTTCGCCAAGTCCTGCTGCGCCGTGGTGCTGCTGTCGCATTGCCACCAGATGCCGCTGCCCATGTTCGTCGTGGGAGTGCCAGTGGCTTTTTTGTGATATATTTTGAGCGGATAGACCGACTGGTAGGTGAGGGTATCACTCGCTGTCCAAACATTCGGGGAAGTATTCAGATTTCCTGTGATAATATCGCCAGTCGCGCTGGTGACATTGTAGGCGGTCAAGTTGCCGAAGGTGGGGGACGAGTTATAATGAACGCTCTGGTCAAAGTTCAGGTTCGTCGCGAAAGTGACACTGTGATCGCCTGTGTCGGCGTTCCCAAATGACAAATTCCACGGAGTAGTCGCATAGTTGTCTTGGAGTATCGTCATCGCAACGGCTCCGGAATTGTCGATGCCGATGCCACCACCGCCCTGAACATAGAACCCCGCCGAAGTGCCGATTTGTCCAGTCGTGGAGATGAGTCCTGTCGCGCTCAGCGTCGTAAAAGCCCCCGTGGACGGTGTGGTGGCTCCCACCGTGCCGTTAATGTTGATTGAA
>Ga0209596_1001838_pt1 | contig 17886 bp, 17 predicted proteins | sample M_130807_MF_Meta_FD_187314 | JGI IMG/M metagenome (GOLD analysis project Ga0209596, IMG submission 187314) | Freshwater microbial communities from Lake Montjoie, Canada to study carbon cycling - M_130807_MF_MetaG (SPAdes) (version 2) | ecosystem: Environmental > Aquatic > Freshwater > Lake...
TCTGAATTTAATACTTATCTTAACATTATCAGTGGAAAAATTATCCATTTTATAATTTAAGCCTTTTCTTTCTAATAAAGAATTAAGTCTTATAAAAAACGATTCGTATCTTTGTAAAGGGGATATTGAATTAATTTTAAAAGTTCTTGTAGCTAAGTCAATCTCGACGTCTCCTTCAATAAGCCATGAAGATTTAAGACCATCCATTTTAGACACGTTTCCTTTAAATCCTTTAAAATAAGGCTTTAGCTTCTTAGTTCTGTTACCTTCTAAATATCCAACAACATCATCAGGTTTTCTTGGTAATATATTAGATTTATATCCTACTGCAATTCCTACAATATGAGTTGATAGCCCAATAGGGTAATCAACATGTATCCAATCGTATCCACCTTCTTCATTAGGTACATTTAGATCTTTATACTTTTCAATTATTTCTTTGTACTTGCTAGAGATTTTTACCTGGGTGTATCTTGGTGCAGATGGTGCAGGATTAACAGGGGTTCCAAAGAATCCATCCCCTAATAGTATCTGTTCTGCACACGAAAAAGGTCTAGCTAATTTGGATATGGCCTGAGCCATTGAAGAATTATGACAAACTATCTTAGAATTACCTATTATAAAGTTGTGATATTTTTCTACTGTAATATCGTAGAAAATTTTAGGTTCATCTAACTTAATTAATTTTACACCCTTTATTTTCATTTATTAAATTTTAATATTTTTTCAAATTCACTTATCTCTTCTAATAAAGAATCTAAGGTAACAGATGAGTTCATCCATTTTTTTCTATTATCAGAGAATTCCATTAATTCTAAATTACATATATGTCCTATAATTTCTGGTGATATTTTTTTAAGAAATCCTTCATTTTTTGAAAATCTATGATCTACTGTTATCCATTTTTTATTTTCAAGTTTTTTTGATTCGGAAATTATATCCCATAAATTTTTACCAAATTTAAGGTATCCATATTGTTTCATTTGACTCCATGTAATATTATAAATATTCTCCTCGTATATTTTTCTATCATTCATCAATTCCTTTGGTATCCAAAACCCATTTTTTTCAGCTGTTTTGCGTTTTTTGTTTTTTATGTAATCAACTTTGGATGGATTCGAGTAACCATATTTAATATTCCAAGTTTCTTTTAATTTGTTTTTAACATCATCTATTTGAAAAACATTTTCTACCCCGTATTTATTTTTTATATTGTATTCCATATTTTTTCTAGCGACTGATTCATTAGAAAGATTATGTGCGGAACCGGTGGTAATGAAAGTACTTTCTTTCTTCATAATTTTAGAACAATCTTTTGAACAACACATGCTAAAATTTTCAAACTCTATTTCACAAATAAAGCATTTATTTTTAAGTCTGTCCTTATAAGTTTGTAACGAATCATAAAAATTCTGATACTTATCATAATTTTTTTTCCAAACTTTAAATTCTTTATCTTTTTTAATAATAACAAATTTATCTCTTGATCTACATAAATTACTACAATAATAATTCATATTTAATTCAGAGCTAAATTCAATGTCGCATTTTTTACATTTTTTTATCATCACGGTTTTATTTTATATATCCTACGTGATGGTAAAAATCTTTTATGTCCATTCCTTCCTTAAGATCCTCTGCTTTTATCCATTTGGAATCGACATAAAATGGGTGATTGGGTGTACATTTAACAACCTCTCCGTTTTCTAATTCTATCTCAACCATATTATCAGTTATCTGACCAATTCTAGGTGAATGTCCTATCCCAAATGTTTTATTCCCTGTTTCTTCGTCTATACACGAAACTATTAAATCACAATCTGGGTTTTTTGTATACCAGTCATAAATTTTTATCTGTGATCCGTCTGCTAATTCTATCATTGTATCTCCGTGAATACAATCACCGTGATGATAAAGGCCTGTGCTAAAAACCTCTCCTATTACCCCAACGGTTTTCTTAAAAGTACTAGGAGAATTCTGTAAGATCAATCTCTGTACAGGCGTTAAAGCATCATAAAAATTAGGTATACCTCTGCTCTGTATAACATACAAGGCATACTTTCTATAGTCAACATTGATTTGATCTGAGATCGTTATTCTATTATCCACTAAATAAATTATTTTATTATTTTATCAGTGGAATGAAATAAAGTTTCTATTAAGAGATGTCACCGAAGTTAGTAAGTACCTTCGCTTTTTTATTAGATCCTGTACTTCCAGTAGCTTCTGTACTTCCAGTAGTATTTGCTGAAGCAACAACTCCAGCTCCTTGATAAACAAGTCCTTTCATTGCATCGTCCATAACCTCTTTTGGAATATCATCTAATTGTATTAGTCCGTAATAAAATTTAGTAGCATTCATTTGTTCTTTCTCTGCTTTAGAAATGAAATCCTTCCATTCTTCATTGTCAGCAAATACTTGACATCCTGCTGACCAAGGGCCCACACAAATACCAACACCTTTAGTAGATGACCTGTGTATTTGCATACCACAAGATTCAGTGTAAACCTCAGCTGGTTTATAGCTTTCGAATTTAGTTACTCCGATAGGGTATCTACCAACTTTAATTGGTTCGCCCTCTACCATCATTTTATATTTAGTACCACTTCCTAAAGAGCCTTCCTGAAAAATATAAAGTGTCTGCCCAGGAAGTTTTATACCAACTCCTTTAGGATTCATTGGTTTCTTTCCGTAGTATGCTAAACTAGGTACAGTTGTTATTTGATATGGAGTTATTTTATCACCAAGACTTGCTGGTGGTATTCGTTCAGTTGGTCCAGTTGGTCCAGTTGGTACAGTTGTAGTTGCTTTACTTTTAGAATCATCGTCATCATCATCATCATCTCCAGTTCTTGCCTGATTATTCTTCTCAGGATCATCTTTAACTATTCCAAGTTTTTTTCCAACCCATTTTGTTCCCTTTTTTATTCCACCCCAAATCTTACCAAATATGTTTTCTTCGTATATTTGGATAAATTCATCCCCTGTTATTTCACCAGATTCTAAAAGATCCCTATTTTCAATAAGGAATACTCTCTCTTTATTAATGTTATCGAAATCTTCGAAAGACCATAAACCAGATTCTGATATATTTTCTAATTCTAATATTCTCTGGTCTATAAATTCAAGAATTCCTAATGATTCATTTTTATTTTTATTCCTTATATTTTCGGCATATTTCACCGCTGCATCTTTTGTATTTTTCCATACATCGGATAAAGTAGTACCAGTAGATCCAGTAGATCCAGTAGATCCAGTAGGTCCAGTAACACCTGATCCATCTTTAGCATTACCTGGAATAAAATAGAGAGCATCGGTGAATCTATCCTGATTTGATGTCTCTTTCTTTACATCAAGTTTATTCCTTATTCCTATTATTACTGCTCTTTTTTCCACTAGTTCCTGAATAACTTTAGAGTAATCACCAACTTTTTTTTCCTGAAGATAATTAAGAAGTATTTTAATAGTCATTACTGAAATAGGGTTTTTCTCTAATTTATAAGGCTCACTAGCTCCGCATCCTCTATAAGGTAAAGATTCCTTAACCTCTTTGGTTTGGTCTATTAAAGAATCCACACCCCCAGAAAGTCCAACATTCGCTCCAAATAGACTTTTGATTATACCTGTTGCAATTCTAGATTTTGCTTCCCTTTCGGTCTCTGGTTTTCCTGGTGTATCAGTAGATCCTGTTACACCTGTTACTAACGGATCCTCTTGTTCGTTCGCAAATTGTTTAAATGTAAATAATTTTTTGTCCATGATCTATATATCCATTATTTGGATCTTTTTATCAATAGAGATAATATGACAGCAATAAAAGAAGCTAATCCTGATCCTATAAAAGAATACAATAAAAAATCCGGACTTATTCTATATCCTTTTATCATAAAATCTATAGTTTCTAATCTTAAATTATTAAAAAAGAAATAAAGGATCATTGATACCCAGAATGAAGTACATTGATAACAATTAAGCATATCTCCAAAGAAAGGGGAGTTTATTAATAACCAATTTCTAAATCCCTCTAGAATTTTAGAAGCTACTAAAATATGTGTAAGACCCCAAACACAAAGTATATAAAAAATAAAAGTCATAATTAATTAAATATTTCGTTTTCTTTTAATTCTTCTAAGAATTTTTTCTGATCGTCCGTAAGATTTTCCGGAATTTTTATATTTAGCTCAACAAGGAAATTACCAATACCTCCATATCCTAAAACAGGAACTCCTTTTTGAGCAAAACTTAGAATTGTACCAGGCACAGTTCCAGGGGATACCACTGTTTTAACTTTCTCACCATCAGGCATTTCAACATCTATATTAGTTCCTAATATTGCTTCTATAAAAGTTATTTGTTTACTAGTGATAAGATCTACTCCTTTTCTAATAAATTCTGTATTAGGTATTTCTTTAATCTTAACATAAAGATCTCCGCTTTTACCGTTGCCTTTACCTTCGTTGCCTTTACCTGAAACAACAAATTGCATACCATCTGATGCTCCAGCAGGTATATTGACATCTATAATGTCTTCTTCTGGTATTAGGCCATTACCTAAACAATATAAACAAACTTCAAGAACTACCTTACCCACACCTCCACATGAACCACACGTGCTAATTGAATTCATCTGAACAAATCCATTTATTCTATTTATTGTTATAAATCCTGATCCCTTACATGTACCGCAGGTCTGAAAAGAAGCACCATTTTCCGAGCCAGTTCCCGAACAAGGGTTACATTTTTTATCTCTTTTGATTTTTATTCTCTTATCAACACCTTTAAGAATATCATGTAAATATAATTTAAGGGTTATATTTAATGAAGTACCTTTAGGAGCTTCTGGTGTAAATCCTCCACCTGGAGAATAATGATCTGCAAAAGGATCTGCATGATTCCTATTTCTGTTAAATTCACTAAAATTGCTAAATCCATTAGAAAAAGAATTACTAAAATTTCTTTTCCTATCGTATTCCTGTCTTTTAGCTGGATCACCAATATTTTCGTAGGCCTCGGTTACCTTTTTGAATTTTTCTTCTGCGTTAGGCTCTTTGTTTTTATCAGGGTGATATTTTTTAGCCATCTCACGATAAGCTTTTTTTATCAAATTCTGATCAGAATTTTCTTGTACACCTAATATGTTGTAATAATTCTCCATCTCTATTTTTTAATCCCGATAATAAATAACATTAATCCGGGTATTTTTCTTGGAGTCTTGCCATGAAGATTTTAATTTTCTCTGGCTGTATTAAATCTTCGATAATGTATCCTAGCTCCTCTAGTTCTTTTTCGAGATCTATATCGGGATAATTTTCTATTATTCCTTCGGATACACTTAATAAATAAAGCTCATTCTCCGGGATCCATTTTTTGTTTGTTAAATCAATATTTTTTATATTTTCCATATGAGTATTTTAATATTTACCCTTTATTGTTCTAGATCTAAATAATTAAAAATTTCATCCCCAACTAATGCTATTTTAATTTTTTTACCCGATTTACATAGCTCAATCATTTTGTTTAATTGGTTTGGATTAGATACTTTATTTTTACTATAGCTAGCTTCACCTATTAGTACTTTGTAAGTAAAAATGGATTTTACATCTACATAAAAATCATCAAATTCAAAATCTGGAGTATATTTTCCGTATATAGTATTTATAGAACATTTTGGCTTACTTGGTAATTGTAAATTATTATGAATAAGTATTTCTATATATTTTTTTTCGTATGTTCCGTAACATTTTATTCCTTTAACCTCAAACTCTTTACATCTTCCCGATCCTTTATGATATAATCCTCCATTATTTTTTATTCTGCTTTCTACCTGTTTTTTCTTTATTTCCTTAGCGTCATCCCTTTTTGACCAATTTTTATCTGACAATATGATCTTTAATCTATCTTTGTAGTTATCATCCTCCCATCTTTTTTTTGAAGTATCTGAACAAATCTTTTTCCATTTTTCTTTATCATCCTGTGATTTATTATTATAGAATTGTTTATTCTTTTCTGAAATTTTTTTAGATATATTAAGTTTTTCATCAAGGGATATTAAGCTTAAATATTCTTTTCTATTTTTTGAAGTTCTATCTCTCAATTCTTGATTTTCCCATATTTTTGAATTTGCGCATTTTTTACATAAGGATTTTTTTCTTTCAGCTCTTCTTAAATTACTTGTATTTGTATAATTTATTTTAGAATCACATAATGGGCATATTCTATACATTTAGATTTGAATTTATTTAATATAATCTTTTATATATTTAAGTAATGCAATATCCTTCATTTTTACTTCCAACTCGATATCAAAAACTTTCCCATAAGTTTCTATTTTACTCCATATCCAATCGGAGTGTGCTACATCTTTAACACTAGAATCTTCAAAAAGCTTTCTCGAATCCGAAAAGTGAGTTAGAGCTGGTATATTTTCTGGCCAAGTTGATATACAAAGTTCCAAAGCTTCCTTCTCAGATAATTCGTCCGGATTACATTTATGATGCAAATAATCATAAGTAATAGGTACGCCTATTCTTTTATATATCAAAGTGTAAAGATCCGTTGGTGTGAATTGACTTTTTTTGTCGTCATTCTCGAGTACTAATCTAGATTTAACTGTATCTGGTAATTTATTATATTCTTCTATGAATCTTTCAGCAGATTCTTCTTTAGATGGCTTAGTTGTATTGATATGTATATTCATAGGGTATTTGTGACTTCTTTCTAATCCCATTTTGTCCATAATTTCTGCATGCTGCCTAAGCTCTTTCACAGATTTTACAACAACCTCAGGATTTAGAGAAGCAATCACACAAAAATGTGATGGATGGTAACTAAGTCTTTGCCCATCTTCTTTTGCTATCCTACCAGCTTCTTCTAGATTATTTAATATTTCCTTTATATCGGGAAGATCATCTATTTCATATTCAGACATCCATGGAAATATATCAGAACTTATTCTGTACATTTTTATTGAATTCTCAGCATTGAATTTGATTATACGGATTAAATCGCTAGTGTTTTTTAAAGCTAGCTCAGAAACATATTTTAATCCCTCTCTAAGGAATGTTTTTTTAACCATTCCTCTATTTGTAGTAACACCTTCTTTATCTAAAGAAAGACATATACAACAATACCCCATATTATTTTTGTATATCATAATACAAATATATCTAGAAATTAAATAGGGGCTAAGATGATTTCAGAGTTTTTTCTAAATTAATTAGAAATCTTTAAGGGATTGTATGATTTTAAATCTCTCCCTTGCATTAAGGGCGTCAAGAGTTTCTTTACCAGTTTCTCTTCTAAGAAGCTTTTTGAATTTAGCAGGATCTGTAGTAGCTCCTGATTTTTGAGCAAATTCTCTAACATCCCTTCTTGAAGGAACTAAATCAAGAACTAAAGCTTTTAAAGGAATATTATATTGTAATGCTAGATTAGCTATTCTGTTACCAGAAAAAAGATAATAGCTGTATTCTGCAGATGTTCTTGTCTCTCCAAAATTTATAAATTTAATCACAATAGGAGCAGGCAATGATAATGCCCCCTTTCTTTTTAGATCGTCCGATATCTTTACTAGAACATCTCCGTAAGCTCTACCATATGCTCCAGCAATGATGTTATCGAATTCATAAGCCATTAGGTTCTGAATACTATTAACATCAAATCCATCTTCAGAAACAATAGGAATTGTTTCCATGTGTCCTTTTTTAAATGGCTCTATAATATATTTAAAAAATTTGGTGGATCTAGCAGCAACTTTACCTACATCTTTATTACCGATAGTAATATTGTGTTGGTAGAATTCTAATTTAGCTTTCTCATCATAATGGGATATTTCCTCAGCAAGATCTGGCATATCCCAGTTTATTTTTAGCTTACCCGCATAGCTCTTAACAGGAGCTTGAGTTCCCTCGCTTCCGTCAGGACTATTTGAATCCTGCTCATTAACAAAATCACTTAATCTTAAAATCATTAAAGTATATATCTATTTAATATTAGATAACCATTTTTTTCGAGCCTCTGAGGAATCACCAAATGCCATTTCTAGTTTTTCCTTACTATCTGAATTTTCATCTATTCCAACAAAATCTTTTCTGCTCATTACCCATTCCCAATCTTCTAAAGAAAGAGAACCTAGACCTTTTAGGTATCTAATATTACCAGTGGGTTTAGCAGCTTTAAAATCGTCCATATCCCAATAGTATTTTCTTTTCTTTCCGTCTCCCACAGAAACAAGAGGGATTTTTAATGAGCTTAATCTTTTATTTCTAATAACAGTAGGAAACCATTTATAAAAAAGATTTATTAATAAAGATGTGATATGTGATCCATCTGGATCTGGGTCAGTAGCAATAACTATTCTTTTGTATCCTATGATTTCGTTGTTTCTAGAGGTGGGATCTAATCCTAGAATGTGCATTAATTCGAGAATCTCTTTGTTATCTGAAAGATCTCCAATATTTTTGCAATTCTTTATCTTACCCTTTAGAGCATAAACACCATCCTCTTTGGGATTTCTTTTTTGTAATATAGATCCCATAGCAGAAAGTCCCTCAACTATAAATAGATTTTCTGCAATAGCTTTTTGTGCTGGGAAATACTTATGTGAATGCTTAAGATTTACTTTTCTTTTTTCTGCTCTAAGCTTTTTTACATAACCATCATTCTTTCTCTCCTCAACTTTCTTTGCTATTCTTTCAAAGAGTTCGGTTTTAAAAAGTCCTTGTAGCTTAGCTCCAAATTTATTCATTAGTAAATTGTCAATCTCTTCCCTTGTTGTAACAAATCTAGTCTTATTCTGATCTCCGAATTTAACATACTTAGGTGGAAGATTTAGCACAATTAGACAATCATAAAAATGATGTCCTAATGTGTCTTCCAATTTAGTGTTTACAAAGTCATTAAATATCTTCTGATGTATTCCTGAACAAAGAGCAGAGTTAACAAAGCTTAATGAGCCAGATCCTTCATACTTTTCCCATATTGTTATCTGGCCTATCTCTGTATTAATCTTAAAAGAATCTTGAGGTAAAAATTCAGGTGATAAATCTATTGACTCGCTGTCCCAAGATAATTCTATTTCTAGTTTACCTATAATTGGATCTCTCTTGATCAGATCATACTTTAGAATAAGTATAGATGAAAGAACTTCTTTATCCCATTTAGAGTAGCCAAATGTTTCTGATAGTGGGGTGAACGTAACAGAAGTACCAGTTTTCATATCTGAAGATCTCTTAGAGACCTTAGGATCTTTACCCTCATAATTTTTCCATTCCTGAAAGTAATAGAATTTATCATTTACTGTTTCGATACTGAAATATTTAGAAAGTACATTAACTAGGCTGACACCCATACCATTAGTACCTACTAGTGATTCTTCAACATCATCATTCTCAAAATTTGATCCTGCTCTTAATTGGGATACTGCAGTTTCAATATTAGATTTTTCGCTTATATTATTAATCTCTGTGCCTTTATAAAATCCATTTCCTGAATCCTTAATAGAAACTGAATTGCTTTTAGAATCGATAGCTATAGTGATTTTCTTCATCTTGCCATTCATCCTTTTAGCTTCGTCTAACGAGTTAGAGAATACTTCATCAAATAACTTATACATACCAACTGATATGGTCTTAGACTCAACAAAAACACGGTTATCACGAATCACTGGTACTTTCTCATCAGTGGGTTTAACACTACCAACATAAACAGTTGGTCTTAATAGGATATGCTCCCTCTCTGATAATACTTTAATTTCTTTGTTAGATGACATTCAGAATTTAATTTTTATAAAATACAATTTACCTTAGTAACATATATTTTAACAGTAAAAAATGGAAAAGTTTCCTACATCAGTCTGTAGATTAGTCCTTCGTTAATATTATTGCTCTTACATGTGCCTCCTAGGAGTTCAATAATAGTATCTGCTGAATCATGTTGAAATTTTTGACAATCATCAGTTTCGCACGGACTACAATTGTGATAAATTTTTTGGATCTTTCCCTCTTTTATGAATAAAATATCAAGAGGTAAGAAACAGTCTTTCATATGAAAGCTTTTAGGACCGGATTCTTTAAAATTAAAAAGCATCCCCTCATTTTCGAGGAGATGCTCTCTGTTGGAAAGGCCTTTTGAAAAATCTTTACATTGTTCTAAAACAAAAGTATGGTCTCCGATTTTTACTAAATGAAAATCTTCGTATTCCATAATTAATTATTTAATGAATGCTTCGTCAATCATTTCTGGTGTAAGTTCAACTAAGATGTTTTTCTTTTTTAATGAATAAGGAATTGCTATAATAATATTCCTAGCTTCGTCTACATCTTTAACTAAAAATTCGGAATCTACAAATATGTTTGTAGATGGTTCATCACCAGTTCTGTCTCTGTTACCAAGATAAGTGTCGTTTTCTTCGTCATACTCATCTTCCATATCTTTACCTGGATTGTATCCCATTTCAGAATAAATATCTTTCAAATATTGTGGAGCATTTTTACCTTGTGTAGGTATTTCTGCTACTAAAGATATCTCTGAAAGAGTACCATTCATTACTTGAGTTAAAAGACTTCTTAATTCGGAAATTAATTGATTTCTTTTAATTGTTCTTTCTGGCTCAAAACTTGTGCCTCTATATAAAGGGACTCCTGTATTATAAACTGATTGCTCATTAAGGAATTCGGAAAATTTTAAAATTCTCATGATATAACTTTTTATGTTATATATCTTCCCTCCTTGCTAATTCCTAGTTTTTAACTTCTTCCGTAGCTTCTATAGCTTCAGTATCTTCTACATGTTCTATAGATTCTATAGGTTCTACAGTTTCTGTATCTTTTGTAATAGCTTTACTGTAGAATTCCATATTCTTTCTGATTCTTTCTTGTTCGTTAGAGGAAATCTTATCAAATACAGGTGAATTAATAATTATTGTGGTTACTTTGTGTGCTTCTTCTGCATTTCCATTATAATAAGCCAATACAGAATATTCATCCGGCATTCTCCATTTCCAGATCTCATCTTCAACGAAAAGAATATCTGAGCAAGATCCTGTTTTCATTCCAATGGCTGCGAAAGCAAAAGCCAAAGCATATCTTTTTTTAGTTCCTAGGAATTTAATTAAATGATAAAGTGATTCAAGTCTATTAGGTCTATATTCCCAAGCTTTTAAATAAGCATCAATAATCTCCTCGTCTGATTTGTTTAATGAATGTTTCTGTCTAGCAATCCAATATTTAGAGATATAAACTTCTTCTGCCCATCCACCTAGATCTATTCTTCTTTGATAAGCTTCTATAGATCTTTCGTGCATTCCAGCATCTCTATAACTTTGAGCCATATAGAAAACATATCTTCTCTCCAAATCAATAGGAAGTTCCTCTTTAGGTGTAGTTATAATAGCTTTTTCAAATATCAAAGCATCATTATAATACTTATCTTTACCTTTAATATCTCTATTATGTCCAGATACTGCTGCGTGCATTTCAACACCTTCAGGTAAAAATTCCTCCGTTAGATTAATTCCTTCCGGTCCAGAAAGATATTCATGAAGTACACCGATATATTTCCAATCTTGATCGCCTCTAATTACTTGTGTTCTATAATATGCTAGACTTCCTAATCTTAATTTAATCTTATAGAAGTCTTCAGTTAAATTAATAAATGGATTTTCTCCGTTCTCTACAAATAACACATCATCAGCATCTATAATAAGTCTATAGTCTGATTTGTCTTTGGCAAGTTTAAGATTTTCTGTTCTATTATGTCCAAAATCTACCCATGGTCTTTCGTGTAATTCTCCAGGAATATCATATTCCGCCATTATTTCTTTAATAAGATCCTGAGTTCCGTCGGTTGATCCCGTATCAACAATAACCCAATAATTAATATAATCTCTAACTGAATCTATACATTTTCTTATGACTTTAGATTCATTTTTAACGATCATGGTAAGACATATAGTAGGAATTGCCTTAACTATTTCTTCTGATTTTGATTTTGACATATTTTTAAGATTTAACTATTATACAATAAAATAGGAATTAAATTTCATTAATTTTATTAAATATCATCTTAGAAATATCATCTAATTTATTTTCTCCTGATATTTCCAAAAATCCTCCTCCGTTTCTCATAGATTCTATCATAGGTAACGTCTGTTCATTATATTCATCCATTCTAATTTGGAATGCTTCCTCGTTTTTATCATCAGATCTACCAGAAGATTTACTTCTTTCTTTTATTCTTTCCCTTAATATCTTCTCTGCGACATTTAAAAAGAAAACATATTCTAATGAGATATTATTAATTCTACAAATCTCTTCGAATATAGCCTTTTGTTGAAGATTTCTAGGATATCCATCAAAAATATATCCCCTAGGATCGCTGTGTTTAGTTAATTTTTTAAGATAATCTATAAGCTCTTTACCTACAATCTCATCAGGAAGAAGATTACCAGTTTTCATTAACTTCTTAATCTCCTTATTATCGGAATCCCTCAGTATATCTCCAGTTGAAATGTGTTTCCATCTCATACCTTTGGCTATAATTCTAGCTTGTGTTCCCTTACCACATCCTGGAGGTCCTGCTAAAATTATACATGGAGTTTTTTTGGAATCTTCCTTCCCATCTATATCTCCGTATTCTCTTACGAATTCTTTAAAATTGCTAAGCTTCTTAGTTCTATTCATTTTTAATATTATGATCCACAAGCTTCACAATCTTCTGGATTGTCTATACTACAAGCTAAGTCGCTATAGTTATCATCTTCAGATTTAGGAATGTCTTGATTTCTACTAAGATCTATACCTAGACCTTTTATAGCTGTAGTAGCAGCTTTAGTTCTTATATAATAACTTCCAGTCTTTAGTCCTTTATCCCATCCATAAAAATGTGCAGAAGAAAGTTTAGCAAAGTTAGCATCTTGTACAAATAGATTCATACTTTGACTTTGACATATAAAAGGTGCTCGTGCTGCAGCATGATCTATAATGATCTTCTGGCTCATCTCCCAAGCAGTTTTATAAATGATCTTAATCTCGTCTGGTATTTCTGCAATATCCTGCACTGATCCGTTATTGATTATGATCTTATCTCTAAGGTTATCATCCCACATATTAAGTTTAACTAGATCTTTAACAAGATGCTTATTAACTACTGGGAATTCGCCAGATAATGTTTTTCTGATATAAATATTAGATGTGAATGGTTCAAAGCATTCGTTGTTTCCTAAGATCTGACTTGTAGAAGCAGTAGGCATAGGGGCAAGCAATAAAGAGTTTCTAGCTCCATGTGTTAAAACCCTTTCTCTTAATTCTTCCCAGTCCCATCTTGTACTAGGTGATTCGTTCCATAAATCAAATTGGAATAGTCCTTTAGATAATGGTGATCCTTTAAATGTTTGATATGCTCCCTCTTTTTCTGCAAGATCAACTGATGCACACATAGCTCCGTAATAAATTGCTTCAAAAATATCTCTATCTAAATTCTTAGCTTCATCTGATTCAAAGGGTATTTTTAGAATAGCAAACGTATCAGCTAGACCTTGAACTCCAATACCAATTGGTCTGTGCTTCATATTAGAAGTCTTAGTTTCTTTAGTGGGATAGTAGTTAACATCTATTACTCTATTAAGATTGATTGTAGCGGTGTAAGCTATGTCCTTAAGAGCAATAAGATCATATTTAGGTTTCTTACCAGGAATAATAAATTTAGGTAATGCAATAGAAGCTAAATTACAAACTGCAGTTTCTTTTGAATCTGAGTACTGCATAATCTCAGTACAAAGATTTGAAGATTTAATAGTTCCTAAATTCTTTTGATTAGATTTTATATTAGCTGCATCCTTATAAAGCATATAAGGAGTTCCTGTTTCAATCTGTGCTTCGATAATCTTGTACCAAAGTTCTTGAGCTTTAATTGTTTTTCTTCCCCTTCCTTCTGATTCGTATTTTGTATAAAGCTTAACAAATTCATCGCCATAAACATCATCTAATCCTGGAGCTTCGTCAGGGGAGAATAAAGTCCATTCCCCGTCTTCTTTAACTCTTTGCATAAATAAATCCGGTGTCCATAAAGCTAAGAAAAGATCTCTAGCTCTCATCTCCTCCTTACCGTGATTTTTTCTAAGATTTAAGAAGTCTTCAACATCACAATGCCACGGTTCCAAGTAGATTGCAAAACTTCCTTTTCTTCTGCCTCCCCCTTGATCAACATATCTTGCAGTCTCATTAAATACTTTTAGCATCGGTATAATTCCATTAGAAGTACCATTTGTTCCTCTAATATAAGCTCCTGTGCCTCTTACATTATGTATATGTAAACCAATACCTCCTGCATTTTTAGATATCTGGGCTACATCTGATAATGTTTTATAAATGCCCTGAATTGAATCCCCATCCATTGAAACTAAGAAACAAGAAGAAAGCTGAGGTCTTCTAGTACCTGCATTAAATAAAGTAGGTGTAGCATGTGTGAAGTAACCTTGACTCATTAAGTCATATGTTTTATAAGCAGAAGCTAAATCTTCTTTGTGTATACCAATAGCAACTCTCATTAACATTTGTTGTGGTCTTTCTGCTGGTAAACCGTCAATCTTTAACAGATATGATTTTTCTAAAGTCTTAAATCCAAAATAATCATAATCTAAATCCCTATCAGCAATAATTTGAGAATCTATATCTTTAGAATTCTTCATAATAATATCATAGACATCATCAGCAATCATTGGAGCTTTTAATCCAGTTTTAGGATCAACATAGTTATAAAGCTGATCGATCACAGTTGAAAAACTTTTAGGAGTTCTTTTATGTAATGAGGTAACACATATTCTTGAAGCTAAAATAGAATAGTCAGGATGAGTAGGAGTTAAAGCAGCTGCTGTTTCTGCTGCTAAAGTATCAAGTTCCACTGAAGAAATACCATCATATAAACCATGTATAACTTTTTTTGCAATTTCCATTGGCTCAATATAATCCATATTTAAACCATAAGATTGCTTCTTAACACGATTTAAAATTTTATCAAGCTTAACTCTTTCTTTAGCTCCGTCTCTTTTTGTTACTTCCATTATTTTTATATTTTTATTTATTTTATTTGATGTAAAAAATTATAGAAAAATAAACCCATTAGTTTCCACTAATAATAATATTTATTCCACTTTATTTTATTGAATTTGGGTGTAACCTGAACGTATTTCCCCCGGTGCTCCGTAATATTCCTCTATCAGATAATCTTCCTCGTTATTCCAATATTGAATTCTTTGACGGTTTTCCATTACGCCATCTACCTCTATTTGGTAATCAGTTATTCTGTATACGTGATCGTACATATTAATAAGTTATTTTTACGTGTGCAAGTAATCTTACTGTGGTTGGAGGAGTAACCCATACTGGGGTATTCCATGTGATCTGTAATGAATCTCCCGCTGTTACAGAAAGGGGAGAAGCTAATATGTAGTTATTCCATATGCCATTACCGCTATTTGTCGTAACAGAATTAGAAATTACAGATGATGTACTCTGTGTGACATTTACCATATTAAATGTACTACTTTCGGAAGTTCCTAAAGGACCTGAAGGTGTAAATCTTAGAATAGAAACTTCAGTAACTTGTCCAGTAAATTGAGATGGTATTTGTCTAGAAATTATATTAGATGAACCTGGGGGTAAATCTGTAATACCCCCTATATAATATGTACTTGAATTACTTGGAGTTACTGAGCCACAACCAAAACTATAAACTATATTACTTCCGCCAGTTGCTCCTGCTGCTCCTGTTGCTCCTGTTGCTCCTGTTTCACCAGTAGGTCCAGTAACATTTGAATCTGCTCCAGTAGGTCCTGTTTCTCCTGTAGGTCCGGTTTCACCAGTAGGTCCGGTTTCACCAGTAGGTCCAGTAACATTTGAATCTGCTCCAGTAGGTCCAGTTTCTCCCGTAGGTCCAGTTTCTCCTGTAGGTCCTGTTTCACCGGTAGGCCCAGTAACATTTGAATCTGCTCCTGTAGGTCCAGTTTCACCTGTAGGTCCTGTTTCACCTGTAGGTCCTGTTTCACCTGTAGGTCCAGTTTCTCCTGTAGGTCCAGTAGGTCCGGTTTCACCCGTAGGTCCAGTTTCTCCTGTAGGTCCAGTTTCTCCTGTAGGTCCAGTTGTTCCCGTTTCTCCAGTAGGTCCAGTTTCTCCTGTAGGTCCAGTTGTTCCGGTTTCACCAGTAGGTCCGGTTTCACCAGTAGGTCCGGTTTCACCAGTAGGTCCTGTTTCACCAGTAGGTCCGGTTGTTCCTGTTTCTCCAGTAGGTCCCGTTTCTCCAGTAGGTCCAGTTTCACCTGTAGGTCCAGTTTCACCTGTAGGTCCAGTTTCACCAGTAGGTCCAGTTTCACCAGTAGGTCCAGTTTCTCCAGTAGGTCCGGTAACATTAGAATCTGCTCCTGTAGGTCCAGTTTCACCTGTAGGTCCTGTTTCACCAGTTGCTCCTGTTTCACCAGTAGGTCCAGTAACATTAGAATCTGCTCCTGTAGGTCCAGTTTCACCTGTAGGTCCCGTTTCTCCAGTTGCTCCCGTTTCACCAGTAGGTCCCGTTTCTCCAGTAGGTCCAGTTTCACCTGTAGGTCCCGTTTCTCCAGTAGGTCCAGTTTCTCCAGTAGGTCCAGTTTCTCCTGTAGGTCCTGTTTCACCGGTAGGTCCGGTTTCACCAGTTGGTCCAGTTTCACCAGTTGCTCCAGTTTCACCTGTAGGCCCGGTAACATTAGAATCTGCTCCTGTAGGTCCAGTTTCTCCAGTAGGTCCTGTTTCACCTGTAGATCCCGTTTCTCCAGTAGGTCCGGTAACATTAGAATCTGCTCCTGTAGGTCCAGTTTCCCCAGTTGCTCCCGTTTCACCAGTAGGTCCAGTAACATTAGAATCTGCTCCAGTAGGTCCTGTTTCTCCTGTAGGTCCAGTTTCCCCAGTTGCTCCCGTTTCACCAGTAGGTCCGGTAACATTTGAATCTGCTCCAGTAGGTCCTGTTTCTCCTGTAGGTCCAGTTTCACCAGTTGCTCCCGTTTCACCAGTAGGTCCAGTAACATTTGAATCTGCTCCAGTAGGTCCGGTTTCACCAGTAGGTCCAGTTTCCCCAGTTGCTCCCGTTTCACCAGTAGGTCCAGTAACATTAGAATCTGCTCCTGTAGGTCCAGTTTCTCCCGTAGGTCCAGTTTCCCCAGTTGCTCCTGTTTCACCAGTAGGTCCGGTAACATTTGAATCTGCTCCAGTAGGTCCTGTTTCTCCTGTAGGTCCAGTTTCACCAGTTGGTCCTGTTTCACCAGTAGGTCCAGTAACATTAGAATCTGCTCCTGTAGGTCCTGTTTCTCCTGTAGGTCCGGTTTCTCCAGTAGGTCCAGTAACATTTGAATCTGATCCTGTAGGTCCGGTTGATCCTGTTGATCCTGTAGGACCGGTTGATCCTGTAGGGCCAGCAACATTTGAATTCGCTCCCGTAGGTCCGGTTGATCCTGTTGATCCTGTAGGACCGGTTGATCCTGTAGGGCCAGCAACATTTGAATTCGCTCCCGTAGGTCCCGTAGGTCCAGTAAGTCCTTGTAATCCATATCCAGTAGCACCTGTCGATCCTGTAGGACCTGTTGTCCCTGTAAAATATCCATCATCGGTAAAATTCCAATAACTATCTAAGAAATCCCAAAAATCATTCTGATTTGGGGTATTCCCTTGAGAAAATATTACTTTAAATTCGGATCTAGATTTCTGCGACACTTTATAATTCTTATGTGATCTTATATATCAATAATTACTATGTTATCGGAAATTAAAAATCCGCATCCATAGTAAAAGCTTTTCCTGTATTTCCGTTATCTTTGGTACTGTCCATAACTCCAGATTTCTGATATGAACCAACTCTTCCCTCAA
>Ga0209596_1001840_pt1 | contig 17885 bp, 11 predicted proteins | sample M_130807_MF_Meta_FD_187314 | JGI IMG/M metagenome (GOLD analysis project Ga0209596, IMG submission 187314) | Freshwater microbial communities from Lake Montjoie, Canada to study carbon cycling - M_130807_MF_MetaG (SPAdes) (version 2) | ecosystem: Environmental > Aquatic > Freshwater > Lake...
GCCATAGCGATCATCACTATTTAGCTTCTAGAAAATATCAAATACTAAGAAGTTATGAAAATGCACCACAGATGCCTACAGGTTATCCAGGTATGATTTTACTTTCTTTGGTTCCTCCTTTATGGTTCAAGGTAATGAACAACCAAATGAAAAAATATAATTTAATAAAGGCTATTTAAATACAATATGCTTACTGTTTCAATTTTACTACAAATATGCCTGAAGAAGAAATACTATTAGGCTTTAATGTTGTTAAATCAATAACCACATCTTTTCCTTTTTGTTTCCAATTGGTTTTTACATCAGCTCCTAAAACACTAGCGATAGCGCTGCTTGGTAATTTTAAATCTCTAACAGTAAGTGTATTACGATAAGAAGGCACAATACAATAAATATCATTTCCTTTTTTAGTGAAGAAGGTTTCTATATAAGCGCTGTCGCTTTGGGGTACCACTAATTTTGCTACATTATAAGCAGACATATAACTAGCGCCCTTCTTAGGTTGCAGATAGCCCTTTGTCCATTGTGCTGGCCTCCAAGCTTCTGTTTCATAAATGGCTTCTCCGTTAATGGTTAACCAATCTCCTATATCAGATAAGCGTTGTTGCATAATTACAGGAATGGTTCCATCGGCATCGGGTCCAATATCTAATAATAAATTACCCCCTCTTGAAACAATATCGCCTAGCATTAAAATTAAATCATGACTGCTTTTATAATCTTTTAATTGTTCATTTCTATTGTAACCATATGAATACCCTACTCCCTGACTTTCTTCCCAAATAATACTTGCATCCATTCCACTTCCATATTCAGAAGTCGTGTACATGGCGCCATGATTTTTCTCTCTGGTATTATTTCCCCAACGATCATTCACCACCACTTCATTTTTTACCGGTGATTCATTGAATAACCAAGCAAGCAGTGCTGGGCTTTGCCAAGCGGTATCTGATATATCCCATTCCCCATCAGAAAAAATCACAGAGGGCTTATACTTGGTGACTAAATCTTTAAACTGCGGGGTCATATGTTCAGTTACATATTTTTTACGGTCGTGCATCCATAAGGGATTAAACCATTCGTATAAAGAATAATAGTAACCCATTTTAAGCCCAGCTTCTCTTACTGAAGTAGATAAGTCACCTAATAAATCACGCTTAGGAGTTCCTGTAACTGCATTCCAAGGTCTGTTCCAATCGCGATCGGCTTCCGCGCTATTCCATAAGGTATACCCATCGTGGTGTTTAGAAGTAAGTACTACATAACGAGCGCCCGATTTTTTAAATACATCCGCCCATTGATTTGGATCAAACATTTCTGCTTTGAACATAGGTTCAAATTGATCATAGGCAAAACTGCTTCCATAATTTTTATTATGAAAGGCTATAAAATCTTTTTGCTTCTCAAATAATCTGTGGCCATACCACTCAGAATAACTATAACCACTATTTGGCATAATGGGTGCATAAGCAGGCACCGAATACACACCCCAGTGAATAAAAATGCCAAACTTATCTTGATGAAACCAGGCAGGAATTTTTCTAGTATTCAAGGATTCCCAATTCGGTTGATAATTTTGTGCCTTTGTAGATTGAGCCAATGCAAAAATTAAAACGAGTAGTAAGTATTTTTTCATAGTAGGTTTTATATTTATAGTGCTAGTATCAATAACTTAAAAATTATCGGCTTCTCTATAAGCTTTAATTAAAGCTAACTCTCCTTCTTTTCCTGCAACTACTTTTCCATGTTCCATACCTAGTACTCCTTTGTAACCCTTACTATGTATATGTTTGAAGATATTGTGGTAATTCATTTCTCCAGATCCAGGTTCATTGCGACCTGGGTTATCGCCAATTTGGAAATAGGCTATTTCAGACCAGCATCTGTTGATATTATTTATAATATTACCTTCATTTTTTTGCATATGGTACATATCAAATAATATTTTACAAGCAGGACTATTGATGGCTTTACAAATAGCATAGGTTTGATCTGAGTGACGCAAGAATAAATCGGGTGTATCACTTAATGGTTCTAATACAGTAATTAAATTATTTTTTTCTAATATCTCAATGCCTGGTCTTAATCCTTCAATGACATTGCCTGTTTGTATATCCATGGGTAATCTTCTATCAAAATTACCAGGCACAGTAGTCATCCATTTTGCATTCGTTCTTTTAGCAACTTCTACCGCTTCCTTACATGAGGCTGTAAACTTATCTTTCCATTCTTGAGAGCCTGTGGTTAAATTAATTTTATCGTTAATAGAGAAGTTCACCACAAATACGCCCATATGCATACCAAGGGCCGCCAAGGTATCTCCTATTTTTTGTTGCATTTCAGGGGTTCTACTCATCATGCCATTATCCTCAATCGCGGTAAATCCAATACTATGCGCATATTTTATTTGATCAATAAAATTAGGACCTGCTAAATTTTCAAACATGCCATCATGAATGCCATAATGTAATTTGAAGGGAACAGGCTCTATAGGATTAGCGCTAAGCGCTTTTGTATTTTTTGCTAATAAACTACTGCCTGCTAAAAGTGAACCGCCCACTAAAACATTTTGTTTTAAAAAATTTCTGCGTTCCATAGTATTGTATTTTTTTATAGTTTAAATTTAGGCATAAGTATTAATAAGAACAAGTTTGAAACCATTCATTTATACAATTGCCCTTCTTGTATTTTCTACACCCTTACTGCAAGCGCAAACTAGGAAGTTTAGCTATTCAGAAATGAAGATGGGATCGCCCTTCAATTTAATTATTGTCAGTACCGATTCAATCAAGGCTAAACATTTAGCTCAAAAAAGCTTTCAATTAGTAGATTCACTCAGTCATATTTTCAGCAATTATGATTCAAGTAGTGAATTATCAAAAATCAATACTAGTGCAGGTTTACTGCCCTATAAAATGTCTGCTACTATGTTGGATCTTGTGCAAAAATCGCAGTATGCTTATATCCAAAGCAAAGGAGCCTATGATATTAGCATTGGTCCTTTATCTAGTTTATGGAGAAATGCTAGAAAAGCTAAATTGTTCCCAGAAGCAAGTACAGTTCTTGCCACTAAAAAATTAGTAGGACTAGGTCAAGTAAAAATAAACAAACGCTTAGGCACTATTTTTCTTCCTGTATCTGGCATGCAATTAGATTTTGGGGGCATTGCCAAAGGCTATATTGCACAGTGGGTGATTGATTATTTAAAAACTAGTGGTATTCAACAGGCATTAGCTGATGCAGGTGGTGATATTGTAATGAGTGGAGCGCCCTTGAACCAAAAAGGCTGGCTTGTTGGAGTGAACGTACCTGAAACCACAGATGACTTGTTAAGTAAAAAACTAGCACTCTCCAATTGTTCGGTGGCCACTTCTGGTGATGTATACCAATACATAGAAAACAATGGTGTTAAATATTCTCATATCATTAATCCTATGACCGGCTATGGTGTAACCAATCTTAGAAATGTAACCATTATTGCCAAAACCGGTGCCAGCGCGGATTGGCTAGCCACTGCATGCAGTATCTTACCCATTAAAGAAGCCAAACAACTAGCCCTTTCTCATCATGCAGCTTTACTCATTACAACGCTCAAAAATGGTAAATTGGTTTTTGAATCCACCGCTAATTTTAAAAATTATTGGCAAACCGCGGGTATAAATCAAGGTAAAAAATAGATAAAACAATGAAATAAGTTTTATCTTAATACACTAAACTAAGGGTATTGAAATTGTATAAAATTATTTTAAGTATTTGTATTTGTCTTACTACCTATATAGGGAGCGCACAAGAAAATAATTTTATGAGCTATGAGCAAGTCATGTTAGGATCAAATTTAAGTTTTAAAATGGTGCCTATTCAAGGTGGCGCGTTTACAATAGGCAGTGTAGCCAATGAAAAAGGAAGAAATGCAGACGAAGGTCCGCAAAAAAAATTAAGTATTGCTGCGTTTTGGATGAGCGCCTATGAAGTGACTAGAGACGAGTTAGATGTTTTTTTAAAAGATGAGACTACCAGCCTGAATGTAAATGTAGACGCCATTACAAGACCTAGCCCACAATATGTAGATTTAAGTTTAGGCATGGGAAAGGAAGGCGGTTACCCTGCTAATAGTATGTCGCAACGCACAGCTATTATGTATTGTAAATGGTTGTATCAAAAAACTAAAATATTCTACCGCCTACCTACAGAAGCAGAATGGGAATATGCTTGTAAGGCAGGAACGACTACCGCTTATTTTTTTGGAAACAATGAGAACGATTTAGATAAATATGCATGGTATGAAAAAAATAGTGAAAACGCATTTCATAAAGTAGGAAAAAAATTAGCTAACCCTTGGGGTTTATATGATATGCTAGGTAACATGACTGAATGGACCTTGGATCATTATGACGCTGCTGCTTTTGAAAAAATAAATAATGAACAATTACTAATAGCTGCTAATGATGCTAAATATCCAAAAACATTAAAGGGTGGAAGTTTTTTAGACCCTGCCGTTGAATTAAGATCTTCTAAAAGATTTCACTCCGATCCTATTTGGAATAGAAGAGATCCACAAATACCTAAAAGTAAGTGGTGGCTTACTGAAGCAAAGCAAGTGGGCATAAGGCTTGTACGTCCTTTCCTACAACCATCCACAGAAGAGATTAACCAATTTTTTAAGGCCTATTTAAATTTATAAATTAAAAATTACCATTATGAACAAACTATTTTCGGGAAATAATTCACGAAGAGATTTCGTAAAAGGAACCAGCCTTCTAGCAGGAGGTATTTTAGCAGCGCCCTTATTATCCCGCGCCAATTTTTTTTCCGGCTCAGATGATACCATTAAAATTGCTGTGGTAGGATGTGGTGGTCGAGGTACCGGTGCCGCAATGCAAGCCTTGTCTAGTAAACAAAATGTAAAAATTGTTGCAATGGCCGATGCTTTCAAAGATAATTTGGACAATTGCCATAAATCATTAACAGAAGAAATTAATAATAGTATTGGTGAATTAGCTAAAAGATTAGATGTACCTGAAGAAAGAAGATTCACGGGTTTTGATGGCTATCAAAAAGCCATTGCACTTGCCGATGTAGTCATACTAGCTACCCCTCCAGGTTTTAGACCTATTCATTTTGCAGAAGCCATTAAACTAGGAAAGCATGTATTTATGGAAAAGCCCGTAGCCACTGATCCTGCAGGCATTCAAAGTGTATTAGCTACTGCAGCTATTGCCAAACAAAAAAAATTAAACGTAGTAGTAGGTTTACAAAGACATTATCAAAATTCTTACCGTGAACTATATAAAAGAAAAGATTTAATAGGGGACATTACTTCTGCGCAAGCATGGTGGGACAACGATGGTGTTTGGGTAAGACCTAGAAAATATAACCAAACAGAGATGGAATATCAAATGCGCAACTGGTATTATTTTAATTGGTTATGCGGCGATCATATCACCGAACAACATATTCATAACCTAGATGTTATCAATTGGTTCAAGGGCGGACATCCTGTGAAAGCGCAGGGATTAGGCGGGCGTCAAGTAAGAAAAGGAAAAGAACATGGTGAAATTTTTGATCATCATTTTGTTGAATTTGAATATGCCGATGGTTCTATCTTAAATAGTCAGTGTAGACATATTCCTGGTACCATGAGTAAGGTAGATGAATTGTTAGTAGGTACAAAGGGGAAAATATTTTGTGGTGCTGCACATATTAAAGACCATTCAGGTAAACTCATTTATCAGTACGATACGAAATTAGAAAACAACCCTTATCAAACAGAACATGATGAATTATTTGCAGCCATTGCAAAAGGAGAATATAAATATGCAGATGCAGAAAATGGAGCAAGCTCTACCATGACTTCTATTCTAGGAAGAATGGCTACTTATACCGGTCAAGTGATTGAATGGGATAAAGCCATTAATTCAGGTATTGATATTCATCCAAAAGTATATGATTGGAATGCGGAGCCTCCTGTACTTCCGAATGCAGATGGGTATTATCCTATTGCCATACCTGGTGTGACTAAGTACTTTTAAATTAATGTTGATATTGGATTTATGTATAAATAATATCATTATACAAATACAACCCCTCTAGATAAAACCCTGAGCTAAAATGGCTCGGGGTTTTTAATTCTATTTATTTTACTCTAGTGAATTTTTCAGTTCTGCCTAACATGGAAAAGCCTAAATAACCGCGTACATTAAGGGTTTGCTTATCTTCACTTAACCACATTTTACTACTATAGGTGGAGCCTCCTTCTGGGTCATATATTTTACCTTCTACCCACTGCGGGGCCTCCCAGGTAAAATCACTTAACATCACCATACCTTTCACTTCTCTATTTCTTAAATTTTTATCCTTATTATAAATATCTTTTCTTTCAGTTTTCACCCAAACTAATTTACCATACAATTTATTATTTTGTAAATAAGTTTCTACGATTCCTTTTTTACTAGGCGAAAGCCACCTACCTATAAAATCATTTTGAGCAAAAACATTATTTGCAAAAAATAGTATAAAAATAAATAGGGCGGCTTTTTTTAAGAGTGTTTTAATCATGTACTATAAGAATAATTTGTTAAAAAGGGCTTTGTTTTAAATAGTTTTTAATTCAGGATATTAAATTAATAAAATATTTATAGTAAACGTATTAAATTCAACAATAAAAATGCCAATATAGAACTAACATTCACTAGAAAACGAAGCATTACCTACCCTATAAGCCTTTTGATCTGATTTGAAATGGGCATTCCAATGGGCACCCTTAGTCCCAGGAGCTTTAAGGCATTAACTTTTTGTTATTTTATATGAATATTCAATTGAAATGATTTCTAATAAACAAGTTTCAATAACTTGTTGAGCAGAAAGTTATATTCAATAGTATTTTCTAGCTATTATTTATTACGTTCAAGATATATATTATGAAAAGAACATTTTTAGTCATTGCAATTACCTGTTTGGGCTTATTAACGCAAGCACAGGATTCCCAAAAAATAATGCTTCCCAATGGCTGGTCTTTAAGTCCTGCAGGAAGCAGTGTAGAATTAGGCGACTTACCATTAAATATGGTAGTCTCTAAATCAAAAAAATTAATGGCCGTTACCAATAATGGACAAGGCAAGCAAAGCATTCAACTTATTAATTTAGTTTCAAATACTATTTTAGATAATATAAAAATTGATAAGTCTTGGTTGGGTATTGCTTTTAGTGCAGATGAAAAAACTTTATACGCCTCTGGTGGTAATGACAATTGGATTTTACAATACAGTATTACTAATAATAAATTAATATTAGTTGATTCCATAAAACTAGGTGCAAAGTGGCCTACTAAAATTTCGCCTGCGGGCATTTGCATTAATGATGCAAAAAATATTTTATACGTAGTTACAAAGGACGATAGTTCTTTATATGAAGTTAATTTAACTACCAAAAAAATAATCAAAAAAACACCACTACCTGCAGAAGCCTATACCTGCGTTTTATCTAATGATAATGCAGAATTATATATTAGTGTTTGGGGCGCAGAAAAATTAGTAGTGTATAATACTGTAAGTCAAAAAATTACCAATAGTATTGCTACTGGTACACATCCTAATGATTTTATTTTATCTAAAAATGGTAAAATTGGTTATGTAGCCAACGGAGAGGACAATAGCGTTTCCGTAATAGATATTAAAAATAGAAAAGTTATTGAAACCCTTAACTGTGCACTGTATCCCAATGCGCCAACAGGTTCTGCCACCAACGGGGTGGCGTTAAGTTCCGATGAAAAAACTTTATATATTGCCAATGCCGATAACAATTGCTTAGCGGTATTTGATGTAACAGAGGTAGGCAATAGTAAATCAAAGGGTTTTATTCCTGTGGGTTGGTATCCAACGAATGTTAAAGTAGTTGGCAATAAAATTTATGTAGCCAATGGTAAAGGATTTACTTCTTTTGCTAATCCATTAGGACCTGATCCTTACAGAAAAAATGCACAATTAGCTGTACAAAAAGGTTTATTAAAAACTGTTAAGGACGTTCAATATATAGGAGGCTTAATGAAAGGAACTTTAAGTATAATAAATATGCCCAGCGAAAAACAATTAGGATTATATTCAGCAGCGGTTTATGAAAATACACCTTACACAAAAATGAATGAAGAAAAATCTAATGCAGAAATAGGATCGGTGATTCCACAAAAACTGGGAGACCCTTCCGCCATCAAACATGTTTTTTATATTGTAAAAGAAAATAGAACCTACGATCAAGTTTTAGGAGACGTAAAAGAAGGCAATGGAGATGCTAGTTTATGTTTATTTGGAGAAAAATATACTCCCAACTTACATGCACTTGCTAAAGAATTTGTTTTATTAGATAATTTTTATGTAGATGGAGAAGTGAGTGCCGATGGACATAATTGGTCATTAGGCGCTTATTCTAATGATTACTTAGAAAAAAATTGGGTAACAAGTTATGGTGGACGAGGTGGTACTTATGACGCAGAAGGTACGCGTGCTATTGCCAATAATAAAAATGGTTTTATTTGGGATTTTGCAAAAAGAGCAGGTGTAAGTTATAGAACCTATGGTGAATTTGCAGACGATTACAAACCTAATATTCCAGTTTTAAAAGATCATTTTTGTACTTATTATACAAGTTGGGATCAGAAAGTAAGAGACACCACCAGGGTAGGTCAGTGGAAACGCGATTTTGATTCTTTATTAGCCATTCATCAAGTACCGCAATTAAATACCTTAAGAATTATCAACGATCATACTGAAGGAATGAGGTTGGGTAAGCCTTCTCCCTATGCGCATGTGGCAGACAATGATTTAGCGGTGGGTATGTTTGTTGACTACTTAAGTAAGAGTCCCATTTGGAATGAGAGTGTAGTTTTTGTGGTTGAAGATGATGCTCAAGATGGCCCAGACCATGTGGATGCGCATCGCAGCCCTGCTTTTATTGCTGGAGGTTTTGTAAAAAGAGGATTTATTGATCATACCATGTATTCAACAAGTTCTATTTTAAGAACTATAGAATTGATATTAGGGATGCCTCCAATGAGTCAATATGACGCAGCAGCAACATCCTTATGGAGATGTTTTGACAAAACACCAAATTCTAAAGGATTCATTACCAAGCCTTTACAATTCGACATCAATGAGAAAAACACTGCTCGAACAGCCATGCAAAGAAAAAGTGAAACTTTTAATTTCAAAAAAGAAGACAGCATCAATGACCATGATTTTAATGAAGTGCTATGGAAGGGTTTAAGAGGAGAAAGCGCCATGGTACCTGCTCCAAAAAGAGCTGCCTTTGTAAAAAATACTAATAAAAAAGACACGGACGATTAATAGATCTATAGAGTTTGTCTAAAAGAGCAGTTTTCAACTTAGAAACCTGCTCTTTTTTTATGCCAAAAAAGGTATCTTAGAGAACGATTATTTAAACCAGTTCCTATGAAAAGAAGAGCCTTTGTAAAAAACACTATTATGTCAAGTACCGGATTACTCTTAACAAAAGATTTAATGTCAGCTAACAGCGGTCCTGTTTATGGACAAAATGGAATGACTTATCGTTTAAATACTAAATGGGGTGAACTCAATGCTGAAAAAACGCCTGTGAATGATTGTCATGAAATGATACAAGATAGTAAGGGGCGTATTTTATTATTAACCAATGAAACAAAAAATAATGTTATCATTTATAATAAATCGGGGCGCTTAATAGATACCTGGGGTACTGAATTTCCTGGAGCGCATGGCTTAACAGTGCAACAGAATGGTAAAGAAGATTTTTTATTTATTACCGATACTAATAAACATCAGGTATATAAAACCACCATCGATGGAAAAATTTTATTAACCATTGATCCTCCTTCTGATTTACCTGCTTATCAAAAAAAGGAAGCCTTTGTTCCTACTGAAACTACCGTGTTATCTAATGGTGAATTTTATATTGCAGATGGATATGGTGCTCAACATATTTTACATTATGATGAAAAAGGAAAATTAAAAAATGCATTTGGTGGAAGAGGAACAGGTGATGAATATTTAGATAACGCCCATGGTATTTGTGTAGATACTAGAAATGTAACACCCACTTTAATTATTACCGATCGAACGCGCAATGCTTTCAAGCGTTTTTCAATGGAAGGAAAATTATTAGAAGTGATTCACTTACCAGGAGCATGCGTTTGTAGACCTGTTATCAAAGGCGATTATTTATACGCTGCTGTATTACGTTCTCCTAATTTAGATACAGTCAATTCAGGCTTTGTAACCATTTTAGATAAAAACAATAAAGTAGTTTCTAATTTAGGAGGTTCTGCACCAGTATATAATGATGGGGTTTTACAGCCTATGTCTCAAACTGAAAAAATATTTGTACACCCACATGATGTATGTGTAGATGATGAAGGAAGTATTTATGTTGCGCAGTGGGCTTCTGGAAAAGTATACCCTTATAAATTTACAAGAGTATAAAATTGAATGAGCCCGTTTTTAGAATTATTATAATCTAGCTATGAAGAAATATATAATTTTTGGCATTGTACTGGTGGTAGCAGGTTTGCTTTATGGAGTGGTCGATATGGCTAATGCTAAAAAACATAAAGAAAATCTTATTTCTTATAATAGAGATATACGCCCTGTATTATCTGATAAATGTTTTTCCTGTCATGGACCTGATGTATCAAAAGTAAAAGCGGGACTTAGATTAGACCTGCCTGCAAGTGCTTTTGCAGAACTAGAAAAAAATAAAGGACATTTTGCTATTGTAGCAGGCAACCCCGATAAAAGCGAATTGATAAAAAGAATTTCGTCTAATGACCCTGCTGTAATGATGCCAATGCCAGAGAGTCACTTAGCTAGATTAACCACCGATGAAATTAAATTATTTACCAAGTGGATACAGCAAGGCGCCAAATATGAAAAACATTGGGCCTTTGTAGCGCCTGTGAAAGAAGCTCTTCCTGAAGTGGATCATAGTAAGTGGGTTAAAAATGAAATTGATCCCTTTATATTAGAGAAGATGGAAGCAAAAGGTTATGCTCCTAATGAAACTGCTAGTCGTGAAGCGCTTATTAAAAGAGCTTATGCAGATATCACAGGACTTGCACCTAGCTATGAAGCATTAAATGAATGGAGAAATAATACTAGCGATGATTGGTATACACAATTATTAGATAAATTATTACAAAAGCCAGCTTATGGAGAAAAGATGGCTTTACTCTGGATGGACCTGGCACGCTATGCAGACTCTTATGGTTTTCAAGATGATAATATTAGATCACAATGGCCTTGGAGAGATTGGGTAATTAATGCCTTTAATACCAATATGCATTATGATCAATTCTTAACCCAACAAATTGCAGGCGACTTAATGCCTACTGCAAGTAAGTCTACTATATTGGCCACTGCTTTTTTTAGAAATCATAAATACACAGAAGAAGGTGGTGTAATTGAAGAAGAGTACCGCGTCTCTTATAATATTGATAAAACAAGAACTTATGGTAAGGCCATACTAGGCGTTACTATTGAATGTGCACAGTGCCACGATCATAAGTACGACCCTTTCTCTAATAAAGATTACTACCAACTATATGCCTTCTTTAACATGAGTAAAGAAAAAGGTTATGAAGGGGATGTAAGCATTTCAACACCTGCTAAAAATCCAAAATTATTTATTACTAAAGAAGAGCAATCAAAATTATTATCTTTTATCAATCATGTCGATACGAATAAATTAGAAGTCTCTGTCATGGGCGATTGGAAAATAGGTGATACTGTAAAAGCAAGGCCTACCTATATTTTAAGTAGAGGAAGTTACGATGCCCCAACTACAGTAGAAGTAAAACCTGCTGCACTAGAATCTATTATGCGTTTTGATACATTGAAATATGAAAGAAACAGACTGGGCTTGGCCAAGTGGACAGTAGAAAGAAAGAATCCATTAACGGCCAGGGTATTTGTAAATTTTATTTGGCAAGAAATTTTTGGCAAAGGTATTGTAAAAACTTCTAGTGATTATGGTTTACAAGGAGAGCTTCCTTCTCATCCTGCATTATTAGATTGGTTAGCCGTTGATTTTATGGAACACAATTGGGATATAAAATATTTAATGAAAAAAATATTATCTAGTGGTACCTACCAGCAATCAAGTGTGGTGAGTAAGAAACAATTAGAACAAGATCCTGATAATTTATATTATACTAGGTCTCCGCGCATGAGATTCAAAGCAGAAATAGTAAGAGATTGGGTGCTGGGTACTAGTGGTATTTTAAATCCAATGATTGGAGGGCCCAGCGTGAAACCTTATCAACCTAAAGGTGTTTGGGAAAGTACTACTTCAGGAAGAGGTGTTTTAGCTTCTTACAAACAAGACCATGGCCCCGCCATTTATCGTAGAGGTTTATACACTTTTATAAAATTAACAGCGCCCCCTCCAAGTATGATGATCTTTGATGCAAGCAATAGAGACCAATGTGAAGCAAAAAGAGCTAGCACGAATACCCCATTACAAGCTTTAACTATGTTGAACGATCCTGCTGTCTTAGAAGCTTCTCGTGTACTTGCTGAAAATATTTCAGTAGGTAGTAAATCCTTGGAAGATAAATTAGAACAAGCCTTTGAAACCATTGTTATTAGAAAGCCCTCCAGGTTTGAGCGTAACAAATTAATGGACTACTGTGAAAAACAAGTTGCGTTTTTTAATGGTAATGCTAATTTATTAAAAAATACATTGGCTGTGGGAGAATATAAACATCCCACTAAAAAATACAATGAAGCAGAAGCAGCTGCATTAATGAAAGCGATTTTGATATTATATAACTTGGAAGAGACCATTACAAAATCATAAATAGTATGAACGAATTTTTAGAACATGGCTTAAATCAAAATAGAAGAAAATTTTTATCTAAACTGAGTTTAGGTATTGGTGGACTTGCCCTAGGATCCTTAATGGTACCCGGACTTTTTGATGCTAGTAATGAGGAGGAATTATTTGCGAATGTATTACCGCATTTTGCACCCAAGGCAAAACGTGTTATTTATTTATTTCAAAATGGCGCCCCTTCACAATTAGACTTATATGATTACAAGCCCATGCTACAAAAAATGCATGGCCAAGAATTACCTGCAAGTATTCGCAATGGACAAAGGTTAACGGGCATGACGTCTAATCAAGCTAAATTCCCCTTAGCAGGTACAAAATTTAATTTTGCGCAACATGGCGCGAACGGTGGATGGTTTAGTGAATCCATTCCGCATATTGCCAGCATAAGTGATGAATTATGTATCGTTAGAAGTATGTATACCGAAGCCATTAACCACGATCCCGCACTTACTTTTTTCCAAACCGGTGCACAGGTGGGAAATCGCCCTAGCATGGGTTCTTGGGTAAGTTATGGCTTAGGAAGTGAAAATAAAAACCTGCCTGCTTTCTGTGTTTTATTAAGTAAAGGAAAAGGAAATGGACAGGGCGTATATTCTAAATTATGGAATAATGGTTTTTTAGATTCTATACATCAAGGGGTGCAGTTTAGTAGCGGAGAAGAGCCCGTAAAATATTTAACCGACCCTGAATTTATTGATAGAGGAGACAAAAGAAAAATTTTAGATGAGATTGCTTCATTGAATCAAGAAGCGTATAAAAATATGGGAGATCCAGAAATTGTTACAAAGATTCAGCAATACGAACTAGCTTATCGTATGCAAATGGCGGTACCAGAAATTACTTCTTTACAAAACGAACCAGAGTCCATTGTAAAAATGTACGGACCAGAATGTTTGGCGCCAGGTACTTATGCAGCCAATTGTTTATTAGCTAGAAAACTTTCAGAAAATGGAGTACGCTTTGTTCAATTGTATCATCAAGGTTGGGACTCACATGGTAATTTACCAGCCGAAATTGCGGGTCAATGTAAGGATGTAGATAGGCCCTCTGCTGCTTTAATAAAAGATTTAAAACAAAGAGGCTTACTAGATGAAACATTAGTCATCTGGGGTGGAGAATTTGGAAGAACCAATTATTGTCAAGGTGCCCTTACCAAGGATAATTATGGAAGAGACCATCATCCAAGAGCCTTTACTATTTGGATGGCAGGTGGAGGTGTGAAACCAGGCGTATTTGGAGAAACTGACGATTTTGGATACAATATTAATTCCTTACCCGTGCATGTGCATGATTTTCATGCTACCGTTATGCATTTAATGGGCGTCGATCATGAAAGATTTACATTTAAACACCAAGGGAGACGCTACCGATTAACAGATGTAGCAGGTAAAGTAATAAATGAAATTATTAGCTAAGTATGGATATTAAAAAACTGATTCGACAGGGGGAATGGTGTATCTGGTTTTTAAATCCACTATTATTACTGCTGGTTATTTATAGTGAAACTAGCAAAACAAATAATGTTTTACTATGGTTCGGAAAACTACATCCCTTGGTTTTACATTTTCCAATTGTCTTGGGTATTGCCATTGTGATTTATTTTCTTTTCTTTCAAAATAATAAATTAGAAGAAAATACAGAGAAATTAGTGCTAGTGGGAAATGCACTCATGGCATCCATGGTAGCCTTATTAGGCTTATTATTATCCAAGCAGGATGCTTATGATACAGCTACTTTAAATTTACATAAATGGGGCGGCCTATCTATTGCATTGATAAGCTGGCTATTCATTTATTCCAAAAATATTACTGGTAGCATTCAAAAAATAATTGCCCTTGCCTATTTAGGTGTACTATTATTTTTTACGCATCAAGGCGCCTTATTAACGCACGGAGAAAATGCACTCTCAATTCCAGCAGCAGTTGTAAAGGCAGAGGAAGTAAAAACAGTTGATTCTAGTTTAACTGTATATGAAAAAGCCATTGAGCCTATCCTAGCTCAAAAATGTGTAAGCTGTCATGGACCCGAGAAAGTAAAGGGCCAATTGCAATTGCAAAGTCCTGATTTGATATTGAAAGGGGGTAAGGATGGAAATATATTAACGAGTTTTCATAATGATGAAGCCCTATTATTACAAAGAATACATTTACCGAATGCAGATGAAAAGCATATGCCTCCAGATGGCAAGCTGCAGTTGACTTTAGAAGAATTAACCCTACTTAGTAAATGGGTAAAGGCAGGGGGCAATTTTAACAAAAAAATAAGCGAGCTGGCTAAAACAGATAGCCTAGTCATACTTGCCATGGCCTATAAAGCACCCATAAAAGGAAGTGGCGATACTAAAAATAATGCCCCCGATTTAAAACAGTACAATAGCAGTTACCTAACAGTGAATTATTTATTTAATGGTTCTGAAGAAATAGAGGTTAATTTTTTTCAAGGTTCTTTTTATAAAAAAGAGCAGTTAGCTAACCTAGTAAAAATTAAAGATAAAATTGTAAGTATTAATATGCAAGGCATGCCTGTGACTAAGGAAGACCTTGACATTATTTTACAATTTACAAAACTTAAAAAATTAAATCTAAATTATACTAAATTAACCTTAAACGACTTACAACCGCTAAAAAGTATGACTAGTTTAATGAACTTGTCTATTTGTGGAATGGATGTCAATCAAAATAGTTTGACAAAATTTTTAGAAAAAGCGCCTTTTACTGAAATTCATATTTGGAATAATCATTCAAATGAAAAGGAATTTGAACAATTAACAGCTACGAATAAAAAAGTGAAAATAATTATTGGCGATAATTTAGATACAGAGATTATAAAATTAACTAGTCCCATTATTGAACAGGATTCCTCTATCATTGTTACTAGTTTGGATGTAGCAGTAAAACATTTTCTAAAAGGAACGGTGGTGAGATACACAACAGATGGCATGGAGCCAGATAGTATTACAAGTCCTATTTATTCTAAAAAATTACATTTTACTAAAAATACTATTTTAAAAACAAAGGCTTTCAAACCGGGTTGGATAGGTAGCGATGTGGTTCAAAAAACATTTTATAAATCGGATATACATCCTGATTCTATTTATTTTGTAACCAATCCGGATAAAAAATATCCAGGCACAGGCCCTAAAACCCTTATTGACTATGAGTTAGGGGAACAAAACTTCTCCAATGGAAAGTGGCTAGCTTATCGCGATACCACTATGAAATTTGTGATTGGTTTTAAAAAATCAAGGCCTTTACATGAAGCACATTTTAATGCCTTTGTAGATAATGGTGCCTATATCTTCCCTATTTTATCTATTATGATAGAAGGTAGTAACGATGGTAAACAATTCAGAAAATTAAATGAAGCGCGTTTCCCTTCTTTAGAAAAAACAGAAGTGGTAAGAGAGAATAAATCATTTAGCTGTACTATACCAGGAGAAGCTGCTTATAAATATTATAGGTTTACTTTATTGAATCTCAAAAAATTACCTAAATGGCATCCTGGTAAAGGTACACCAGCCTGGATATTTGTAGATGAATTATTTTTAAACTAAGCTCTACATATTTTCACTTCTCTACATACTTTCACTAGCAAAAAAATTTCACTATTAAATTATTGAAAGACTAGTATTTTACTCTATTAAAAACCAGCTATAGGAATCGGCAGCAATGGTAAAAGTAAAATTAATTGTATAGTCTCTATTTAATGTATAGGTTTTTGAAACTCCTTTGGCATCTTTAATAATGGCCATTTTACTTAGGCCTGTATAGTATAAAGGCAGCGCAATGGTTCTTGTAATGGCTTGCTGTGTAGGATTAAATAACATCATGAGTCCTTTTTGAGCAAGTGCAGGATTCACATGCATCCATCCATCCCAATCACGGCCATCGGCACGACGCAGTTGAATCATATCGGCATTTAAAATGTTTCGATACTTTTTATACCATTGAATAGTTTTAGCAACCATTAATCTTGTGGTTTCAGTATCGTATAATCGAGGGCCTCTATAACATGCTTGCACGCCAGCTCCATAGTATTGCATCATTAACTGTTCGTAATCGTTTAAATGCTCGCTTAGTGGCTCTAGCACTGCCTCTGGCCCACCACCTTGGTATTTCGTAAGTGGTACAAAGCCCCAGGCCATGGAAGGAATTTTCTCTAAAGTACCGTCGTGTATATTTTGACGATTAATAATTTTTTGTTGAGGACGAGATAAAGAAAAGTTTACTTCTCTATACCCTAAAGCAATTTTATGCGTGCCATCTAAAAAATACCAATCGGGTGCATTAATATAAACACCTTTTTCATTTAGCCAGTGGTATAAACCTTTTTGTATTTCCATTTGTCTCCACTGAGAATCATCATAACCTAAATGGCCTGGATGTTTAGTAGAAGCACAAACATCACCAGGATAAGGCCCGTCATTTTCCCAAATATCAAAACCAGTATAGGAGAAAAAGTTTTGTATTTTATCTCTATAGGCAAGTCCCCATTTACTTCCAAAGCAAGGCGCATTACCAAAAAAAGCACCTCCTGGTTTTCCTGTCTTTATATCTACTACATCATCTTCATCACTAATGCGTCTGCTACTAAATAAAGAATAGCCACCTAATAAAATTTTTTGGTCATGTGCATACTTCGCCAAGGCTTTCCATCTATTTAAATTTGCGCTCGTTGTATCTTCCATTTCTAAATGACTTCCAAAACTTAAAATAACTGCTTCGTAGCCTGTGGCCACGCACTGGTCAATGGCATTTATTACTTCTTGGTCATTTTTACTTACCAAATGCATAAAAATAGGATTCTGCGTAGTCCAAGGCGCAATGGTTCTGTACATTTTTTTCAAAATTAAACCACGTCTTTGTCTATCATAGCTATCCATTAATAATTCATTGGTGCGCACCGACTTAAATACTTCATTCGGCGCTAAGTCAATGCCAGGAGCCTTTTCAGGGTATATTTCTAGTAAGCAAGGTGTTTCAAAATTATAGTTCACTTGGGAAGTATAG
>Ga0209596_1001842_pt1 | contig 17882 bp, 15 predicted proteins | sample M_130807_MF_Meta_FD_187314 | JGI IMG/M metagenome (GOLD analysis project Ga0209596, IMG submission 187314) | Freshwater microbial communities from Lake Montjoie, Canada to study carbon cycling - M_130807_MF_MetaG (SPAdes) (version 2) | ecosystem: Environmental > Aquatic > Freshwater > Lake...
AATACTTACATTCGGTGCTGTAAACATATTCACCAATACTGGAGTAGAATAAATAGAACCACCATAAGAGCAAGTTACTTGACAACGATAATACGTTGGACTAGTCTGTGTTATAGACTGATTATACGAAGTGCCTAAATTTACCACGTTGGATGTGAATGCTACATCATCGGCACTTTGCCATTGATAAGAAGTGCCTGCCCCTGAAAATGGGTTTTGCAATGTCAAAGAAAAACTGGTATTAGGACATGCAGAAGATACAGACGAAATGGTATTACCAGGATTTGGAATGCCATTACACAAATTGCCTACACTGATCGCCATCACATTTAAATATCCGCCATTTACATTTTCAAAAGAAATACTTTGAATTGGTTTGGATTGATTTGCAACAGACACAGATAATTTGAGCGTATACAATCTTGGTTCCGTTTCACTATTCTCAATATAGTTATAATAACGATAAGTTCTTCCTATGCCTCTTATGGCGTAATCCGATCCGCCATACCAGAAGGGGAAAACTTGATTCGGAAATACTTCCGTACTCATATCCGAATAACGAACAGTAATATTTGTAACACTTTCGCTATAACCAGAAGCCCCTAAAATAAAAATGTCATTTGTTGAAATGGGTGTAACAAATGTCAAACTATCCGTAGCACCATAATTTACTTTCAAAGCATTATCTCCAGTGTATGATTGTAATTGAAACATCAAGCCTGGTCTAAAATAAGAATTCACTATTCCACCAGTTGGCATAAATGAAGATCCAAGCGGATTATAAGATTCGGACATCAATACACCATATCCATTATCAAAACTATTGGTTGTAGATCCAGCCGCATCATTTTGTACATCAGCAACTACATCTGCATTAAAGCCAGTTACTGGTATTGGTGTTGAAGAAATAGCAGGCGCAAATGTGTTGAACAACTCTTGGTTGAGCATGCTCCAATTGCCATTCGCATCCCATGCTCTTATCGTAAATCGATGCTCACCAATATCATAATTATTTGGATTGATTGGTATCACCAAATTCGCAATATCTGTTGCGGATGTAATCGGAACATTTGTGGCGACACCATAGCCAGGGTCTGTATCTACATAATATTCTAATTGAATAATATTAGGTAATGTAGTTGCTGTCCCACTTAATGTATATGGCTTATAGATCAAGCTAGATTGTTGTAAACTCCAAGCACCATTTGCATCTAATGCCCTTACAGAAAAAACATGAATGCCAGCTGTTAGACCTGTAGGGTTAATTGGAATAACCAGATTTGAAATATCCGTATTGGGTGTAATGGCAACATCGGTAGCCAATCCATAACCTGGGTCAGTATCAAAATAATATTCAAGTTTTGTAATATTAGGTAAGGTAGTTGCTGTCCCACTTAATGTATAGGGCTTATACATCAAGGTAGATTGTTGTAAACTCCAAGCACCATTTACATCACGAGCCCTTACAGAAAAAACATGAATCCCAGATGTTAGACCTGTAGGATCAATTGGAATAACCAGATTTGAAATATCTGTGTTTGGTGTAATGGCAACATCGGTGGCCAATCCATAACCTGGATCGGTATCTATATAATATTCAAGCTTAGTTAAGTTAGGTAAAGTTGCGCTCGAACCACTCAGCGTATAAGGCTTATAAAATAAAGTAGTATTGCATAAACTCCATGCGCCCAATGCATCCTTTGCTCTTACTACAAATGTATGAATGCCTTGACTAACGGAGGCAGGATTAATTGGAATAGTTAAATTGGAAATTACGGTTGCTGGCGTGATTGCCACATTTGTTCCCAGACCAAAGCCTGGGTCATTATCGATATAATATTCTATTTGCGTAATATTACTTTGTGCGAAAGCATTGGTAATACTAAACAAATAAATCATTAGGTATATGATTTTATTCTTCATGTTATTTTGCTTTTGGGATGAAAGAATAAAACCTATTTGTTGCTTCTAACGCTAATCGTAATATTATACGGATTAGTAGTAGCGTTTATACCCGGTGTTGAAAGTATATAAAATGAAGGAATTGGTGGTATACCACTAAGCTTATAATCTTGATCTACTTCTCCACCAAAAACGCCGCAATTCGTTGCCGAATTATTCCCTCTTACACCAGCATTGATAGCAACTGAAGAAGCACCTAAAGCCAGTTGATTATCATTGTATACAAACCCGTTATTCCATGCTGCTGAAAAAACATTATTCATATTTGCACTATAAATATTGTTAGATCCACCAGCACCAATACAAGCATATACAGCAGCATTGGTAAACACATTATTTTGTATGATACTATTAGGCGCATTCAAAGGACAGCTAACGCTATCCTCCGTATTAAAAATATTATTTTTAATTAAGAAATAATCGAAATTAGAAACCATATAATAAGCAGTATAGTAGTTACCATAATAGCTAAAAATACCTTGAGTACATACATTCGAATTCCAATTGTTTACATTTTCTAAATGCGCAAATTTATAATTCAAAATATTATTGGCAAATACCCCATTAATCTGACCGTTGATGGCTGTTTTCAAATTTACGACACCATTAAAATAATTATTTGTGACAATGATATTATTGACATTATAAGAGCCACCAAAATTAATATCCTCAGAATAGTTCCTATCAAAAAAACAACCATTAATAGTGACATTATTTACATCGTGATAATAAGGAGCAATAGTTATATATCCGCCACCCGTTGGCTTTAAAAATGGTGATGAAGTACCACAAGCATTAAATACAGAATTAATATATGAATCTTTAAATCTACATCTTGTGATGGTAATACCACCCGTATAAAAATTAACACTACTTAAGTTGAGTCCCTGAATAGATGAGCCTTCACTACCATCACTAAAAGTGATACTAATAGCATTCACACTTCCATCCATTCTGTTTTGCACTTGCAATCCTGTATTTGTATTCAAGCTATGACCAAAACCCATAATAGTCAAACTTTTGCTTACGTTATAATTAGCTCCTGTAGTATTCGATTGTTGATACACTTGTATGGTATCACCATTTGCTGCATAACTTTGAGCAGTACCAAAATCATTATAACCAAAATCTCTACCCGGCACCGGTGAGACAGTATAGCCAAGTCGAAAGATTGTAGCATTTGCGGTGCTAGCAATTAAAAAAAATGCGAAAGAAAATAAAAGTGTTTTCATAGTATGAATTTTTAATTTGTTTAAAGATTCATAAAGATTAAAAAAAGAAATTGAATTTCTATAGAAGCTTCTTCTTTTAGCAAAGAATAACTCATATAAAAATTTAAGACATTTAATAAAAAAATAATGCAATGCCTCAAATCGAAGTTGAGTTCTTCAAGATGTTGTATTTTATCAAGTCTGCCTTAATTTGAAAAAATAATAGAACACAAACCAACGAATAAAAACTTCTTAAATAATTTCCATCACCTACATTTACAACTTGAAATAAAGCACTTCAATTTTAGTCAGGCAAACGAAATTACAATACGTTGAATTGCTTGTAACAAACAAAAATAATAATTCTAAAGCATGCAAACCATCATCTATAAATCCAATGAAAGAGGCCATGCCAATCATGGATGGCTCAATGCCTATCATTCTTTTAGCTTTGCTTCCTACTATGATCCGAGCAAAATTCATTTCGGGGTATTGCGTGTTCTCAATGATGACAGCGTTGCAGCGAGTATGGGTTTTGGTATGCATCCACATGATAATATGGAAATTATTACCATTCCTTTTAGTGGTATTTTAGAGCATAAAGATAGCATGGGCAATACAGGAATTATTTCTGCAGGTGAAGTACAAGTAATGAGCGCAGGAAGTGGAATTACACATAGCGAATTTAACCACAGCAAAACCGAAGCAGTTACTCTTTTTCAAATTTGGATTTTCCCGAATAAAAAAAATGTAACGCCTCGCTATGATCAAATTCAATATGATATCGAAAGCAATCTCAATCAATTTGTACAAATTATTTCACCCAATCCTAATGATGAAGGCAGTTGGATACACCAAAATGCTTGGATGCATATTGGCCAGTTTACAGAAAATGAAACCATACAATACACAACTAGACTCAATGGAAATGGATTTTATTTAATGGTGATAAATGGCGAAATAGAAGTAGCAAATACACAACTCGGAAAACGAGATGCTATCGGTATTTCAGAGATTTCAACCATCGAGATTCAAATAAAATCTGCTACCGCACAGCTGTTGTTGATGGATATACCCATGCAAGTATAGAAAAAAAATAATTCAACAAGTTGTACCTAATCATGACTAAACTAAAAATGAAAGGAAAGGAATAATATGTATGTGCAGTTGTATTGCGGCAACGATCGAATGGAAATCCTTTTTGCTTGCTCTGAAGCAAAAAGATTGGAAAGAGAGCGTGAGTGCCGCCCGAATACTGAAGCATTAATTTTTTTATCAAAAAATACGCTACAGTATATATCTCACAATAAATTTAGTTGCGCTGTATCATTTGAATACCTTACATTTGTTTCGTTCTTTACAAAGAACAACATGTTTTTTTTGGTGCAAAATTTAATCTGCACTTCCTAAGTTTCTTCTCTGTAAACTTGAAAAACATTTCTCTTCTTCAACAATATTTATCCTCCTCTTGCATAAAAGAGGGAAAAAAACATATAGTCAAAAAATGCAGGATTCATTTTTAAAAATGGATTTTATCATTCAACAATAATTTAAAAAATAAAAACGATGCAATACAATACAGCTAGAGAATTCATGAAAATAAAGGAATATGGTAGAGGTGTGCAAGACATGGTGAAGCATTTAAAAACCATAGAAGATAAAGAAAAACGCCAACGCAATGCTGAGGCAATTATCGAAACGATGAGCATGCTTACGCCTTTGCAAAAAAATATTGAAGATTATAAACATACTTTATGGGATCATCTTTTTTTGATTGCTGGTTATGAATTGGATGTGGAAAGCCCTTACGGAATTCCTACGCAAGCGGAAAAACAAAAGAAGCCAGAACCTATTAAATATCCAAAAACAAAAATTAAGTGGAATCATTTTGGTGCAAAGTTTGAAAAACTGTACAACAAAGCCATTGCAGAAACAGACCCAGAAAAAAAGGCTGGATATATTCAAGTGTTGGCTTTATTTATGCGAGTCGCTTACTCCAATTGGCATCTAGAAAATATCCATGATGATATGATTAAAGATGAATTGAATGCCATGAGTAAAGGACAATTGGTGTATGATCCTGCTATTAAATTTGCAGATACGGTAGATGTCGGTCACTTACCAACCATTAACCCTATTATGCCGAGTGCACAAAAGCCATTCAAGCGACATTTTAATAATCGAAACAATAATGCAAACATGGGTATGAATCAAAATGCAGGCAATAGAAATCCAAACAATGCTCGCCCTAACCATAACCCAAATGCCAATCGAAATAATAAATTTAATCGCTTCAAGAAAAAATAATCTATTTTCTATAGTGGTAAATTATACGAAGTAGTACATTGCAGAGTATGAATAGCTTTGAAATTATTGGTGGTAATCCACTCAACGGAGAAGTAACACCCCAAGGTGCAAAAAATGAAGCCTTGCAAGTGATTGCAGCCGTGCTTTTGACGAAAGAAAAAATTACCATAAGTAATATTCCGGATATATTGGATGTCCGAACTTTAATAGATTTACTTCGCGATTTAGGCGTTGAGGTGGAACAACACAATCCAAATAAATATTCTTTTCAAGCTCGTGAAGTGAATTTAGAATATCTAATCAGCCCGGAATACAAAAAGAAATCTGGTAAATTAAGAGGCGCTGTAATGCTTGCAGGTCCTATGTTAGCGCGATATAAAAAAGCCTATATACCACAACCTGGCGGAGATAAAATTGGCAGACGTAGATTAGATACCCATATTTTAGGATTCGAAAAACTAGGCGCCAAATATGAATATAATACGGAAGAACATTTCTTTACTTTACAAACAGATGAATTAGTTGGTACTTATATTTTATTAGAAGAACCTTCTGTTACAGGTACGGCAAATATTTTAATGGCAGCCATTGTAGCCAAAGGGAAAACACGAATTTACAATGCAGCATGTGAACCTTATTTGCAACAGCTTTGTCGCTTGCTCAATCGGATGGGCGCACGCATCAGTGGTATTGGTTCTAATTTATTAACCGTTCAAGGTGTAGACATTGATAGCTTTACAGGTTGCGAACATCAAGTACTTGCCGACATGATTGAAGTAGGATCCTTTATTGGTTTGGCAGCCATGACCGCAGGTGACATTCTCATCAAAAATTGTAATGTCAAATACTTGGGTTGTATACCAGATACTTTTGGGCGACTAGGTATTGAGATGGAAATAATCAAAGACGATATTCATATACCCGCCCAAGAACATTATCGTATTCAAAAGTTTATTGATGGTGCTATACTTACTATTTATGATCATCCTTGGCCAGGCTTTACACCCGATTTATTAAGTATTGCTTTAGTGGTTGCCACCCAAGCAAAAGGGACTATCTTATTTCACCAAAAAATGTTTGAGAGTCGACTTTTCTTTACCGATAAATTAATTGATATGGGTGCACAAATAGTTCTCTGTGATCCACACCGTGCGGTAGTTGTAGGACTCGACAAACAATTCCCTTTACGAGGTAATACCATGTCGTCGCCAGATATTAGAGCTGGACTTGCACTACTTATTGCGGCCCTTTCTGCTCAAGGAAAAAGCATCATCCAAAACAGTGAACAAATAGATAGAGGCTATCAAAATATTGATACACGTTTAAGAAGCCTTGGTGCGAAGATTACGAGGGTGTAGTGGAAGATTTTATTGCTTGTGAACTAAAATTATTAAAGTTGATAAGGGTTCGAAGTGCTTGAATGTCTGCCTTACACGCCTATGTTTTTAATGACTGTTGGATTTATTTTCCAAACTTCAATTTATCAGGATTCTGTCTGGTATCAAATACAGATATAATTTCTACGTATTCCCTTTTCTCCCGATAATAAATGGTATTATGTTTAGAGACAACACATTTCCTAATTTTCTTTCGTGTATGAATTACTGGATATAATTTTGGAAATTCAGCAAATTGTTCAACTAATTCAGCAATTAAAGTGATATAATCGTCCGCAATTTTTTTACCCCAATTGCTTGCAAGATAATAAACTAATGATGAAATATCTTCCTTCGCATTATCTGACCAAACAATAGTCTTAGGCATTTTTTACTATTTTTCTGAGTTCTTTCATGACTTTATCATGTGGTGTAAACCTACCGGCATCCAATTGAGCAATGCTTTCATTCATTCTATTTCGATGTTCAATAGACAAGTTTAACCAATCTATCAACTCCACATCTTCCTGTTCTAGATTCTCAAGATAACCTTTGACTTCATTCAACTTATTTCGACCCAAGGAATTGATACGTTTTTGTAAGTCGGATTTTATTTCTAATGTGGTCATAGTTTTTGTTTCAAATATAAATACAATTTACAAATTGCACAAACATTACCAATATCTATATGATTACTGAAGGACGCCCCTTCTTTTTATAATTTATTTTATTCCGCTCAATATTAAATTAATTAAAATAACCGCTGTTCGGCATGCCGAACTATTGATAAAAAAGGTTCTGTGAACCGATTCTTCTAAGCAATTAAAATTTGACATTTATTTTTAAGGATAATAGGTTTTCAGTTCACATTGGATATTTGCAACTGCTAATAGGCATGTTACTTTTTAAAATCTCGTAGAATACCTTCTATGGATAAATCTTCATCAATCAATGGCCAATGAATACCATATCCTGATGGCGAAATTTTGTACATCGTTCTTTCAATAACTTTGGCGTTCTTTAATCTATTAGATAATTTCTCTAATGGAATTTTCAATTCAATACCATCCACACAAATCATCATGTTATCATTATCAAAACTTATTTTCTCTATGTTATGTGTTGCAATCATTTTGTAGTATTTCTAAAATTTTTAAGTAATAAAATATTATTCATTAAAGGCAATCTAGTTCCAAAACATGCTGCCTAACATGTCGATTACAGTACAAAGTTTTCCTTTCCTAATTCCTTCTATTCAAATATATTTTGACTATTCCCTTCACCAACATCACACACTCGCATCCACCCATACACCATGCTCTTTCAACAAATTGATTAATTCATTGACTGCAATTTCACTGTCGATATTTCGCTTCACAATATCTTTATTTTTATACAAAGTTATTTTGCCAACACCGCTACCGACATATCCAAAATCAGCATCTGCCATTTCTCCAGGTCCATTTACAATACAACCCATGATGGCTATTTTTACGCCTTTGAGATGATTGGTTACTGCTCGTATTTTAGCAGTAGTTTCTTGCAAGTCGAATAAAGTTCTACCGCAACTCGGACAAGAAATATATTCGGTTTTTGAAATGCGTTTTCGTGTGGCTTGCAATATGCCGAATGAAATAGAATTTAGCTTTTTTATTTCATGGTGTAACTCATCTATGGCGTTTGATTTGATGCCAAATTGATACCCTAAACAAATGCCATGCAAGCACCCTTCCAAAAATAAAGCGCCTGCTTCCACAGCATAATGAATGAGTGCTTTATCTAAAGTGTTGGCTTGACTATCTGTGATAATACAAACTGGATTATTGATTTTATTTTCTTGCAATGCATGGCATAAATTACGGATGTCCTCTATCGCTTGTGGTCGTGTACTGCTTACACACAATACGAATTGATGATCTTTTTGCAACACATCAAAAATTCTTTTTCTTACCTCATCTGTATAGGCATTCGGACGTGCATCCATCATGATGAAATTAAGTTTATCATGCTTGATGTACACGCCTTCTATGTATTGCAAAATATCAAACAAAGGATAACAATGTGCATTGGCACAATAGGGCAACCACTGTTCATAATAGGTAAGAATACCCAGCGAAACAGGCAATGAAAATGGAGGTACTTCATCACAAAAAATATAATCTGCTGCTTGATCATTCAGATGCCATTTATCATCCACCACATTATAAGAATAGCCAACAAGGTGCAAATCCATCGGGTCTAATTTTCCCATTTTAGACATGTCTGCAATAACTCTCGGTACATTAAAAGCTTCTGCATGTCCTGCAAAAACTGTTTTATTAAATGCATGAATAGTTGGCTTACTATTGTCTACCTCCTGCATATTTTCATGCACACATCTTTCTATAATATCTCTACAAACAGGCAATTCAAATTCTGGATCTTCAGTAAGTGAAACACGAATAGTATCGCCTATACCTTCACTCAATAATGTGCCAATACCAATAGCACTTTTAATACGGCCATCTTCCCCATCTCCTGCTTCCGTCACGCCCAAATGCAAAGGATAACATTCCCCAAATTCATGTTGCATATGCTTCACCAAAGTTCTGTAAGCTTCTATCATCACTTGCGGATTACTACTCTTCATACTTAACACAATTTGATGATAATCCAATGTTCTTGCAATACGCAAAAACTCCATGGCACTTTCTACCATGCCCATGGCAGTATCTCCATATCGACTCATAATACGATCACTCAATGAACCATGATTCGTACCAATACGCATGGCAGTTCCATGTTCTTTACAAATCAAAACAAGTGGTGTAAATCGTTCACGAATACGTTCTATTTCTTCTTGGTATTCGAGATCGGTATATTCAATTTGCTCAAACTTTTTTTTGTCTACATAATTGCCAGGATTCACTCTCACTTTTTCAACAATACGAGCCGCTATTTCGGCAGCATTGGGCGTAAAATGAATATCAGCAACCAGCGGTGTAGTATAACCTTTAGCGACTAATTCATTTTTTATAAGGAGTAAATTCTCCGCTTCTTTTTTACTGGGAGCGGTTATTCTTACCAGTTGAGCGCCAGCCTCAATACATCGAATAGATTGCTCTACAGTTGCTGGAGTATCCATCGTGTCTGTTGTAGTCATGGTTTGAATACTAACTGGATGATGACCACCAATATATAAACTCCCAACTTTTACTTCTCGTGTTTTTAATCTTTGCATAAATGAAAAATGATAAAGCGTAAAAGTAACAAAATTAAAATTTGTATAGCGAAGTAGGATTTGAAAAGGATGTTACTTATTTAATAAAACATATTCAACATTAAAAATTTTCCAATATTATAATTTCAACGTTTTGCTTGCAGGCACTTGCAGCCTTATGTTGCGCCTGCAGCAAGGCTTTGGCGCTTGCATTTTGTTATAAGCTACATTGTCCTACCGTTCTCGCCATTTGCTTTCTAATCCCATAAAATCTTCCAAATGATACACAGAGTCGGAATAAGAGAAAAGTACTGTGCGGTCGTCAACAATAGTGTATTTTTTCCTTTTTTCAACTGGCAACTTTTGTATGTCAGGGAAATATTTTAATGGAACAATAATTACACGACCATCTTCAAGTTTTAGAGATATTTTTCCAACTATGTCGAAATTTAATTTTTCGATACAAATTTTGGTATTTTTAAGTGTAGTAGTCATTTATTTTAATTTTATAGTGGTTATTTTTTGACCATTTTTAACCTTATTAAATGCATCAAGCAGAATTATTTGATTCATTTTTATTAAACTAATTGCTTGGTTTAATTCCTTCTCGTTTAGTGTTCCTGTTTCTGCAACCTTAAAAGTCTCTAACCAAATTTTTGCAGAACGCTGACGGTTTCCTTTTTCTTTAACAATATGCAAATGAGGTGGCTCATTAAGCGCATCGTAAGCGAAAATAAAAAAAGTTAAAAATTTATAAATCGCAATTTTCGGCATATTCAAATATAGATTTTAACCTTCAAATTGTCAAGATCTATTTTAAGGTTGCTTACCACTACGCCCCTATCATCAATGGCATAATTAAAATCAACAAATCTTCATTGTTTCTTTTCACTTCTGGTTTTACTAAACCTGCTCTTGTAGGTGTACTTAATTCAAATAATATTTCATCACTTTCTATCACCAATATAAGTTCTAATAATAATTTTGCATTGAAGGCAATCTTCATGTCTTCGCCAAGATATTGGCAAGTCATTCTCTCATTTCCTTCAAACGAAAAATCAACATCCTGCGCATATAGATGTAAGCTAGATCCTTCAATATCTAATACGACTTGGTTAGTTGTTTTATTCGCAAATACACTCACACGGCGCAATGCACTTACGAATTCACTTTTATTCAAAACCAATTTAAAAGGATTATCTGCTGGAATAACTACTTTATAATCTGGGAATTTTGCATCAATTAATCTACAACTCAAATGGATATTTTCTCCATCTACAAATAAATGATTTTGATTATACGAAACGGTAATTTCTGTAGAAGTATTCAGGTTATTTTTCAATTGCATTAAAGCCTTTTTCGGCATAATAAATTTATCTGCTTGCGGACAATTGACATTTGTTTTGATACAACGTACCAAACGATGTGCATCGGTAGCAACAAGCGTCATGGTGTTCACGCCCAATTCAAAATATACACCACTCATAGCCGGTCTTAAATCATCATTACTAACTGCTATAATTGTTTTACCAATACCATCACTCAACTCAGCTGCCGACATGTTAAATTGTGTAGTATCATCTGCAACAGGCGCTGTTGGATAATTCTTTGCATCTTCACCTACTATTTTATACTTCCCTTGTTCACTGGTAATATCTATACCAAAATCTTGAATATTAATATCAAAAGTGATTGGTTGTTCTGGCAAATTTTTTAAATATTCCAACAATACTTTGGATTGAATACAAAGAGATCCTTCTTGTTGTGACTGTACATCCATACTCACCTTCATCATGGTCTCCAAGTCGGTACTCACAACGGTTAATTTCGAATCGCTCAATTCAAAAAGAAAAGATTCTAAAATTGGCAAAACATTATTTGAACTAATGATGCCACTAATACTTTGTAGGTTTTTAAGAAGTGTGCTCGAGGATACTATAAATCGCATGGTATTTTGTTTGATTTGGAGCAAATATAGAGTGTTTAGTTTTAAATTTTGTAAGAAGTATAAGAAAGCATTTGCTTATGAAAAGTTATAAGAATTATTAGCCCATCCATACAGAATACCACTCATCAATAATTTTTTTTCTGTACTCTCGCTTTAGGTTAGTTTTACAAAAAAAATCTATGTTCCTTTTATTTTTAGGTTTAATCCTATTCCTTATTTCCAATAGATTACCAGCTTCCATTTCAAAATTCCAAGACCCAAGCAAATTAAAGAAAGGTTTGCGACTGGCTGGATTTTTAATCGTCAGCATCGGCGTACTTACATCTTGTGTCAAACAGATTGATGCTGGTTATATCGGCGTTCAGTCTTTATTTGGTAAAATACAACCTACTATTTTAAACAGTGGACTCAATATCGTTAACCCCTTGGTAGATGTGAATTCTGTAGATGTAAGAACCCAAAATTATACCATGAGTGGCATCAAAGATGAAGGAGATAAAAATGGAGATGATGCCATACGGGTACTCACTCGTGATGGATTAGAAGTAACGATTGATTTGTCTGTTTTATATAAAGTAAATGCGCAACATGCACCTGAACTTATCAAACAAGTAGGTTCAGAATTTAAAGATAAAATAATACGACCTGTAGCTCGAACCCGAATCAGAGACAATGCTGTTTATTATGATGCTGTAGAACTTTATTCAACCAAGCGTGACGAATTTCAACATCGTATTTTCAAAGATATCAATGAAGAATTTGTAAAACGTGGGCTTATACTGGAGAATTTATTAGTGCGAAATATATCTTTACCACAAGCTGTAAAATTGACCATTGAAAGTAAAATTAATGCAGAGCAAGATGCGCAAAAAATGCAATTTGTATTGCAAAAAGAAAAACAAGAAGCAGAACGTAAAAGAGTTGAAGCGCAAGGTATTGCTGACTATCAACGCATTATCAATGAAGGACTTTCTGATAAACAATTACAATACGAACAAATAAAAGCTTATCGAGAAATCGCAACTTCTGCCAATACAAAAGTGATTATTATGCCCAATAAAGGTGGCAATGTAATATTGGATACGAAGTAGTTTAGGTAAAACAAGTTTAAAAAAAACAAGCGGTTATTCCCTGTGAACTATTCACCGCCAAATACTTTTTGCAATATGCCAGATACGCGAGCAGAAGGGTTTTGGCGAATATTCGCTTCTTCCTCTGCAACCGTTGTAAAAAGCCCATTCAGTGCCCTTTCTGTAACATAACCTGCCAAATCTGTATTGACTTTATTTCGAGTAATAGGCAATTTATTATACGTCGTAAAAACATCTGACCAATATCTTGTAGCACCAACTTTGTTTAAAGAATTTTCAATCACCGGGCGAAAGGCAGTTGTCAACGCACTACTGGTCGCTTGCTTCAAGAAAATGGTAGCCGCATTATTACCTCCTCTTAAAATACTCAGTCCATCGTTGATAGTCATGTGCATGATAGCATTCACAAAAATTGGAACTGCTTGTCCTGCCGCATCTTCAGCAGCACGATTCATGCTTAATATCAAATTATCGCATTGTTTATTAAAACCAAATGACCGTAAGGTAGATTCAATTTTTTTTGCTTCAGGAGGCATTAAGATTTTAATCAATTGATTGGTAAAAAAACCATTCGTTTTATTCAATTTACCAGATGCATTTTGTGTACCAACTTTAAGTGCCTCTCTCAATCCATCCAGAATATCTGCATTGCTCAAATTGCTCCCTATTAAATTATTGGACGATGAATTGCTTTTATTTGTCTTCGTTCCTTCCTGTATTATCGATTTAGATTTGTTTACCAAACTTTTCAAAGATTGTGCAGGCATCATTATACTAAGTGACGTGAACAAGAATAAAAAAAGTAAATGCTTCATGTGATTTTTTTTTCAAATGTAAGATAGGAAAAATACTTGGTCGTTAAAATTAAACAAAATAACATGCACTATTTATCTCCATCACCATGCGGAATTGATACCAATAGAATGAATAGAGTATATGCGAATTCTATCTTTTCAATTTAAAAAAATCTTTCATCAAATTTGCACAATCCATTGCTAGAAGGCCTTGTTCAATGATTGTCTTTGGATGAAAGGGACTATGCGGACAATGTTTTTTAAACCCATTTTTTTCATCAGCAGCACCATAAATAATTTTACCAATTTTGCTCCAATATAGAGCGCCAGCACACATCAAGCAAGGTTCTACAGTTACATACAAGGTTGCCTCTGGTAAGTATTTACCTCCAATAAATTGAAACGCAGAAGTCAAGGCAATAATTTCTGCATGAGCTGTTGCATCTTGTAATAACTCCACTTGATTATACCCTTTACCTATGATTTGATCCTGCATAACAACAATAGCTCCTACAGGTACTTCGTCTTTTTGGAATGCCTTTTTAGCCTCTAATAATGCTTGTTGCATGTAGAAATTCGGATTCACTTTTTGTGTATTGAGAAGTTTATTATTGTAATTATACTAAAGTTGTATTGAAAACATTTGGGGCGGCAGGCACGCTTTCCATTTCAATCTTTTTGCTTCAAAGCAAGCAAAAAGGATTTCCATTACAATCGTTGCCGCAATACAGTCATCATTCAAATCTATTTTTCTTATGTTATATTAAGTTTACTTATACATATTCTTAAATAATTCAGATAATTACTCACTAGATAAAACCTACTCCAAATTAATTACCAAATCATCTAGTATTTCTAATGGAAAATAAATTACTTAATCGTTAAATTAACTTTTCCAACTCCAATCAAAGGTTTCTTGATATCTCGTATGTCAATGGTATAGTTGATACCTTCATAGTCAAATCTTATACTCTCCTTCTCTTCCACTAATCTCTCTTCTATTATTTTATCACCCTTCTTGATGGTGATATCTACTTTTTTACGGTTTACTTCGCCAATAATTATTAATACACTACCATCGGTTCCTTCGATAATTTTTGTGCTATTTGCTTCCATCAAACTTTCTATGCCTTTTTCAGGAATATTCAAATGGTGTTTAACTCGAATAGCAGCTTCCTTATTTTGTGACGACGTTTTATCATTGCAACTCATGTTAAAAAATGCAATACATATACATGCAAAAAGAATTTTTTTCATTGTTTCTAATTTCATTTTCAAATGTATGGGATTTATTTAAAATAAAAATAATATAAGGGCAGTTACAGTTTCAATTTCCCTGAAAGAAATACTAGGCTTGACTAAAAGGAAATTATCAATTTATGCATTTAATGTTGCTGAAGAACACAGATACTAAATGAAGAACAATGGTCAAAACCTAGAATGTAGATCCAGAATTTACAAGATATTGATTTCCTGATTTAGTTTTCCCTATCCTTTTCTTACTCAATAAGAGCATGATTTTCTAAAAAGAGTGGTTCATTACTATTCTGAACTTAAATCACTTTCACTTTAAACACCAAGTACAAGAATAAAAAAAAGGCTGTCTTAAAATTTTCATTTAAGACAGCCTTAATTCTATTTATTCAAAATTAGATATTACTTCTTTTGAATTTTGCTCACATGAGTCAATGTTTCATTTTCAAACACTTGAAGAGCATATATTCCGTTTGTCAATTCGTTAAGACTAATTGCATACGTATTTACACCTTTTTCAGATTTCATCTTAACTTCTTTCACAACACGTCCACTCATATCTAATAAACGAATAGTTGTTGTTTCAGAAACCATTACAGATAAATCAATATTCAAGATATCTGTAGTTGGATTAGGATAAATATTAACACTGCTATTCAATACTTCTTCTGTATTTATCACTTTGCCAATTACATTTCCAATTACCACTGGTGGAGTTGACGTTGTAGTTGTCCAAAGTGTAGAAGTGCTGTAAGAACCTGGAGTAGATCCGCATATAGCTTGTACTTGGAATTCATATTGAGTTCCTGCAGTCAAACCAGTTATAGCCTTATTAGTAAGTGTAGATGAACCTGAAGTCCAAACAGAGGCAGTTACCGCTTTCCAACGTACACCGTAATATCCTGCTCCTGAAACTGCATTCCAATTAAGTTTAGAAGCAGTGTTAGAAATATTCGTTACAACTAATCCTGTTGGTGTGCCACAAGGCGCAGCGGTGTTGAAAATCACAGATGATGAATATGCACTTGTAATACCTGCACAAACGGTAGCAACTTGAACTTCATAAGTTGAACCACCAACTAATCCAGTTAAACCTTTGCTAGTTGCAGTAGATGTAACTGTAGTCCAAGTAGAACCTGAAGTTATTTTGTAGCGAACATTGTAATACTGAGCACCTGAAACAGCAGTCCATGAAGCTGTAGCTGTTGTACTTGTAATAGCACTTATTGCAAGGCCTGTTGGGGTACCGCATGTAAGAGGTGTTGCAAAATTAATTACGCTTGACCAACTACCTACTGTATTTTGAGAACAGAATGAACGAATTTGAATATCATAAGGCGTTCCTGGAGTTAATCCTGAGATAGATTTCGAAGTATTAGGCGCTATAATACTTGCAGAAATAAATGATGACGACGGGGAAGAAGTAGGTTTATAACGCAATTCATACCAAGCAGCTCCTGGTGAAGCTATCCAATTTGCTACTGCTGTTACACCAGTAATACTTATCATATTTAAACCAGTCACAATCGGTGCACTTGAAACAGTTAAATTCAATGTTTCAGTATGTACACAACCTGCAACATTCAAGGATGTACATGTATAAATTCCTGTTGATGCATAGGTTACTCCATTGCATGACCATGTATATGAACCACAACTACCTACAGTAACAGTATTTGACGTACTATAATTAACAGTCAGATTTAAAGTTGCAGTATTTACACATCCAGCTCCATTAATTGAAGTGCAAGTATATGTACCTGATGTTGTATAAACTGTACCATTACAAGACCAAGTATACGTATCACAAGCAGTTTGAGAAGTGCTCGAAGTTGTGCTTGAATTGATTACTAAATTCAAAGTTGTAATAGTTGTACAATTTCCTGAAGTAGAAGTGCAAGTATATATACCGCCTACTGTGTACGTTGTACCATTACAAGACCATGTATAAGTATCACAAGCTGTTGCATTTAATGTTGCATTCGTCGTAGTTGTAATAGTTAAGGCTAAAGTCTCTGTATGAAGACAACCAGATCCATTTGTAGAAGTACATGTATAGGTACCAGAAGTTGTATAGGTTGTTCCATTACAAGTCCATGTATAGGTACCGCAAGCAGTTACAGATGTTGTATTTGCAGTGCTATTATTGATGGTTACATTGTAAGTATGAACTGAATCACATCCTGCTGCGTTCGTAAACGTTAAGCTATGTGAACCACTTGTTGTATACAATTGTCCACCAAATGTTCCTGAGTTACAAGCTGTATGGTTAGATGAACCAGTATTGCTGTAGTTGATTGTTACATTGTAAGTATGAACTGAATCACATCCTGCTGCGTTCGTAAACGTTAAGTTATGTGAACCATCAGCTGTATAAGTTACACCACCAAATGTTCCAGAATTACATGCTGTATGGTTGCTTGAACCAGTATTGCTGTAGTTGATTGTTACATTATAAGTATGAACTGAATCACATCCTGCAACATTCATGTAAGTATGGTTATGTGAACCACTTGCTGTATAAGTAACACCATCTACTACTGTTGAATTACAAGCTGTTGTTGAGCTGTTACCAGTATTGCTGTAGTTGATTGTTACATTATAAGTATGAACTGAATCACATCCTGCAACATTCGTAAACGTTAAGTTATGTGAACCATCAGCTGTATAAGTTACACCACCAAATGTTCCAGAATTACATGCTGTATGGTTGCTTGAACCAGTATTGCTGTAGTTGATC
>Ga0209596_1001846_pt1 | contig 17857 bp, 14 predicted proteins | sample M_130807_MF_Meta_FD_187314 | JGI IMG/M metagenome (GOLD analysis project Ga0209596, IMG submission 187314) | Freshwater microbial communities from Lake Montjoie, Canada to study carbon cycling - M_130807_MF_MetaG (SPAdes) (version 2) | ecosystem: Environmental > Aquatic > Freshwater > Lake...
GCAAAAATACAACTATAGACGCACTCACGACAAGACAGGGCGCTCGCAACCGCCCCCGCCACAATCCGCGGAGCGAGGGATAGCGGTTGACCGACAGTCGAACAATACTTCAGTGACCTCCCGCGCGCGGTGCGCGCCGTCACATTTCCCGCCATACGGCTCCATGCAAAAACGCCTCAAACTGATCCTCACACTCGCGATTCCGCTCGCCTGTGCTTCGGTGTTTGTTCGCTTCGGAGTCTGGCAGTTGTCCCGCCTCGCAGAACGGCGGGCGTTCAATACCATACTCACGGCGCGAACAATCGCCCAACCTATTGCATTCCAATCACTTACGCGAGATACGTCCGTCGGTCACTATCGTCGCGTCACGGCATCAGGCCGGTTCGATTACACCCATCAAATCGTCTATGCGGGACGCTCGCGCGATGGCTCCCCAGGGGTCTACTTAATCACCCCGCTCCGGATGGACGGAACCGATACCGTTGTCTTGGTCAACCGTGGATGGGTCTACTCCCCAGACGCCGCAACAGTCGTCGAGTCGCGGTGGCAGGAAGCCGACTCGGCGTCCGTCGCCGGCTATACCGAAACGTTCGTCGCTGCTGATCCACGGGTCAACCCGGCTATGCCGCGTCGACTCCGTACCCTCGATCAAGCAACCATCGCCCAACTCGTCGCAGCACCGATCGCCCCGTACATCATCATTCGCAACGACACCACTGTCCCATCAGCGATGCCAGCGGCGGGACCTCCTGCGGTGGATTCCACCCCGGCGCGACTCACGCTCCCACCGCTCGACGAAGGGCCGCACCAGTCCTACGCCTTCCAGTGGTTCGCGTTCGCCGCGATCGCGGTGGTCGGTGGTGTGATGCTCACACGCCACACCCTCGAACGTCGCGCCTAAGCCGCTGGCGAGAGGTCAGGCCACCCGCTCGCGGCGATACTGCAGCAGCACGACCGCCGACACAATCATTGCCCCACCACTCATCACGCTCGTCGTCATCGGCTGCGCGAGAACCACCGCGCCGAGTACCGCCGTAAGAAATGGCTCCACGCTCGAGACAATCGCGGTGCGAACTGACCCGAGCCGCATCAGCCCTTTCAAGAAAAACACACTCGGCAGCACGGTGCTGAAGAGCGTCAGTGCGAGAATCGCGCCCCACGCGCGGCCGCTGATCGAGAGCGTGAGCGACCGTTCGCCAACCGTGAGCATCAGGAAGCACAGGGCAGCTCCAATGTTGGCATACGCGCTCGTCACCGCGATGGGATGCGACTTCTGCATCCACTGCATGAGCGGGATGTACAGGCCGTAGACGGCCGCTGCGCCAAGCGCGAGCGCGATACCGTGCGCCGTGCCGTGTGCCGTGCCGTGCGCCGTGCCACTCCCCGCGAACTGCGAGAGTTCACGCGTCCCGCCATTTACGAGCGCGCAGGCAATCACGACAATCCCACCCAACGACAGCGCCAACGCCACCACGCGGCGCACGCTGAATGCTTCCGCGCCGCGGAGCAGCTGCACCAGCGTGATCCACGCCGGAAAGGTGTAAAACAGGAACCCAAGGGTCGCGGCCGTGATGGACTGGAGACTCGAGAGTGCGAGTCCCACGAACAACGCCTGTCCGCCACCGCCGAGGACGATGAGCCGCATCGCCTCCTTCCACGCCACTTTGGGATATCGGCGGGTCCCGACCCACATCACCATCACCACGGCGCTGAGCGTGTAGCGCCAGGTCAGGATGGTGAACAACGACACGCGCTCGCCAACCGCAAGACTGATGAGGGTGCTCACCGCGGCGAAACCGAGCGCTGCGAGCAAAGTCCATCCGGTACCCGTGCTGAGTGTTGCGGAGTCGGCGGCCGGTGTGCGCGGAGCGGTCACCGCGTCAGCCCATGTACTTACCGAGGACGATCAAGGCCACCGTGAAGTAGATGACCAGTCCGGTGACATCCACGAGCGTCGCGACGAACGGTGCGGACGAACTCGCGGGATCGAAGCCAAGGCGTTTCAGCAAGAAGGGAAGCATCGAACCGGTGAGCGACCCGAAGGTCACAATCCCGGTGAGCGCGATGAACGTGTTGAGTGCGACCAGCATGTACGGCGCCTGCTGTCCGTAGTCGTAGAATCCCGCCTTCTGCCACATGACAACGCGGATAAACCCAATAATGCCGAGGATCGCGCCGAGGATCATGCTCGTGGGGAGTTCGCGGAGCGCGACGCGCCACCAATCGCTGAGCTCAACTTCTTTGAGCGCCATCGCGCGGGTGATCAGCGACGTGGCCTGCGAGCCCGAGTTGCCACCGCTGCTCATGACGAGCGGCACGAACAGCATCAGGACGGGGAGTTTTTGTAACTCTAGGTCGAAGTACTGCAGTGCGCTCGTGGTGAACATCTCGCTCACCATCAGGATCGAAAGCCAGCCCGCGCGTTTTTTGAGCATCCCAACAATCCCCATTTGCATGTAGGGTTCGTCGAGGGCTTCCATACCGCCCATCTTCTGGACGTCTTCGGTCTGCTCTTCCTGGATCGCGTCGATGACGTCGTCGACGGTGACCACGCCCAGCACACGCTCGCTATCATCGACTACCGGCACCGCGACGAGATCGTACTCCGAGATCACGCGCGCGACCTCTTCACGGTCCGAGGTCGGATGCACGTGGCGCACTTCGGTCCAGGCGACATCGCTCACCCGCGCCCCTTCCGGTGCGGCCAGCAGTTCGCGCAGGGAGAGCACGCCCCGCAGGATCCCATTATCGTCCACCGAGTACACCACGTTCATCGCTTCGCGCCGACCGCCGCGGGCAATCTCGCGCACACGACGCAGCGCAACCTCAACGGTATCGGTCTCGGGGACCGACACGAACTCGGTGGTCATCAGGCCGCCGGCGCTGTCGGTCGCGTATTCGAGCAACTGCTCGGTGACGCGCCGATCCTCTTCTGGCAGTGCCTCGACGATGTCTTCGGCGTGCTCTTCATCGATCTCATCGAGCGCATCAACGCGATCGTCCGGCGTCATCTGGGCGATGAGCTTGGCCGCTTGCTCCGGGCTCATTTCCTCGAGCAGCTCGACGCGCAACTCCTCTGAGACATACTCGAGCACCGCCGCCGCACGATCGACGGGGAGCGCTGCGAAGAATGCCGGGAGCTGTGACCGCGGGAGCTGCTCGACGACGTCGGCCAAGTCGGCCGGATGCACTTCTTCCGTCTCGGCGGCGATCGCGCCAGGCTCGGACTCGAGGAGGTCGAGAAGGTCCGGCGCGAGGAGGGACGCGATTGACGGCTCGTTGCCGTGCGTCTGCTTGGTTTTCATGGTCCCTCCTTCCCGTCCGTCGGGTATCGGCGCGCCGGCGCGTGGACCGTGCGCGAATCCAGAACTCTAAGGTTGCACGCGGGGAAGGTAACCGTCGGCGACGGCGGAGAACACCCCTGCGCGGTTCAGATGCTCACGGAGAATCGTCGAGCAGCGGAAGGAGGGGGAGTTGCGCCGGAAGACGTTCGATATGGGATACACGGCACCCCACCGACTCAACCGCGGCCCTGAGCTCGTGCTCATCCAGCGCCGTTCCCTCAACAATCGCCACTCGCATCTCCACCTCGGCGCTCACAAGCCCGGGTACGCCGGTCATCGCGGTGAACACCGCGCGCTTGGCGTGCACCGAGAGCATCCCGTCAATCGTGAGGCGGAGTCGCATAGAGGAATGATTGACGATGCGCGGCCGCTTCGGAAGCGGCAACAAGCAGGCTCAGCGCGAGGTGCCGCACAGGGGTGGCGTCCGCCGTGCAGCCCTGTGAACTTTCGGAAGCATCCTCTTGCCCACCATTGCCATGACCCACGTCGCCTTCCTCGGCCTCGGCGCTATCGGAACTCCGATGGCCCGCCATCTCGCCGCTCCTGAATTCACACTCGCGGTCTGGAACCGCACCGCCAGTAAAGCAGAGGCGTTCGGCGCCGAGTTCGGGAGTCGCGTGGCCACCAGCCCTGCGGACGCCGCGAAAGGCGCCGCGGTGGTGATTACCTGTCTTCCGACGTCGAAAGAAGTCGAGACGCTCCTCGACGGCCCCGACGGACTGCTCGGCACAATGGCCCGCGGCACCGTGCTCGTAGATTGCACGTCGGGCGATCCCGCGAGTTCGCAGCGGATCGCCAAGCGGCTGCATGATCACGGCATCGGATTCCTCGACGCGCCCGTGAGCGGTGGCGTGGCTGGCGCGGAGATTGGTACGCTGACCGTCATGGTCGGTGGCGACGCCGGCCTGCTCGAGCGCGTGATGCCGGTAGTTGACGCCTTTGGTGAGAAGATCATTCACTGCGGCCCGATCGGCGCAGGGCACGCGGTGAAAGCGGTGAACCAGGCCCTGCTGTCATTGCATATCTGGGGGCTCGGCGAGGGCTTGCTCGCGCTGAGCAAGGCTGGCGTCGCACCGCAGGTTGCGCTCGATGTCATCAACGGCTCGAGCGGGCGCTCGAATGTTTCGCAAAATTTGTTTACGCAGCGCGTGGTGGGTCGCGCCTTCCCGCGCACCTTCCGCTTGGCGCTGATGGACAAGGACATCAAGATCGCCGCGCAGTTGTTGCGCGAGCAGGGCGTGCCCTCGCCGCTCTTGCAGATGATGACTGAACTCACCAGCGCGGCGCATCTCGCGCTCGGCGAAGAAGCGGATCACGTGGAGATGGTGAAGTACATCGAACAGATCGCCGGCTCGGAGATCGTCTGACCATGACCGACGCTCACGGTACGACAAAATCAGTCGACGAAATCCGCGCGCTGTTCCCCGCGCTGGAACGCACGCATAATGGCTACCCCGTGGCTTATTTCGACGGGCCCGGCGGAACGCAGGTGCCCCTGTCGGTCGTGCAGGCGATGGGTGGGTATTTGTTGCACCACAATGCCAACACGCACTGGGTGTATCCGACGAGCGTGGAAACGGACGCGCTGCTCGATCAGTCGCGCCTGGCCGCCGCTGATTTTCTGAACGCCAAGGTGTCGGAAGTCGCCTTCGGCAACAACATGACCACCCTCACGTTCCACTTGGCGCGCGCCCTTGGCTCCTGGTGGGGCCCGGGCGACGAAGTGGTGATCACCGATCTCGATCACCACGCCAACGTCGCACCGTGGAAGCGCCTCGAGCGCGAGCGGGGCATCACCGTGCGCCACGCGAAGGTGAACCTCAAGACAGGGCAGCTGGACTTCGACAGTTTGGCGAAGGTGCTCGGCAAGAAAACAAAGTTGCTCGCGATTGGCGCAGGCTCGAATGCGTTGGGTACCATCACCGATGTGCAGCGTGCCGGCGCCATGGCCCATGCGGTCGGCGCCCTGGTGTTTGTGGATGCCGTACACTTCGCCCCCCATTCGCTTGTCGATGTGCATGCGATGGACTGCGATTTCCTCGGCTGCAGCGCGTACAAGTTTTATGGTCCGCACGCGGGAATGCTCTATGGGCGACAGGCGCTGATTGAAGCACTCAACGTGCCACGGCTTGATCCGGCCCCGAACTGGTCGCCCGAGCGACTCGAGACGGGCACGCAGAATCACGAAGGGATTGTGGGTACCGGCGCGGCGATCGATTTTTTGGCGCACCTCAGCGAAGGTGCCACACGCCGCGAACGACTCGAGCAGACGTTCACCACGCTGCATGCACGCGGCCAAGCACTACTCGAGCAACTCTGGAATGGATTGAGCGCGATTCCAGGAGTGACGCTCTACGGGCCGACCCCCGATCAGCCGCGCACGCCGACCGTGGCGTTCACGGTGGAAGGGCACACGTCAGAGGCCGTCGCCCGGCATCTCGCTGAGCTTGGCGTGTTTGTGTCGAATGGCGATTTCTACGCCTCGACCATCATCGCGCTGCTTGGCCGCGGCGATGATGGGGTCGTCCGCGCAGGCTGCTCCTGCTACACCTCGTCAGACGAGGTGCAGCGCCTGATCACCGGCGTGCAGGCGCTGCTGCAGGGGTAACGTACGCCTTCTTCCGCGACACGGTCGTCTGCTCGAGGCCGGCGAGGAAGGGTTCGTACTTGGAACCCGGGTGCCAAAGCACCCAGCCCTCGTAGCCGGCGTCGTAGACACCGCGCTTCTGCTCGCGGATTTCTTCGGGCCCGTATGCCGGCTTGCCGAGCGTAAATGCCTGGAGCCAGGGGCGCACGCGCTCGCCGGTGAGGCCGAGTTTGTTATTGCGGTCGTGCGCTTTGGAAATCGCCATGAAGATCGTCTTGTACGGATCCGCATTTGGGCGCGGGATGTTGAACGAGCCCGGCGGATAGTGCGAGGGGTAGACCATCGGCAGGAGCACATCGGTCACGGGGGCGACCTTCTCCCACTCTTGGCCGACTTCGAGCGCGCCGGGGACCGTGGTAACAAGTCCGAAAATATCGGCGGTGGTGCGCACGCCGAGCTTTGAGAGCCGCGTGTGTGCGAGCTTCAAGTATTCGGCCAACGCCGCAGGCTTCGGTTCATTGTTCGACCCTGGGAAGACCTGCTGCGGGAGCGACTTGTACGGCTCAGGAAAGCGAATGTAGTCGAACTGGATTTCGCCAAAGCCGAGCTTGGCTGCTTCCTCAGCGACGCGAATGTTGTAGTCCCACAAGTCGCGATTGTACGGGTTCACCCAGAGCATCCCTTTCTTGTCGCGCCAGGGGGAGCCGTCCGCCTTTCGGATATCCCACGCCGGATTCACGCGCGCGGTGACGGAGTCCTTGAACACAACAATGCGCGCCACGGCCAGGATCTTGTGCGCCTTGAGCGTGTCGAGGAGCGCCGCGAGGTTCTTGATAACCCCTGCTTTGCCGGCGTTGCGCTGCACTTTGGGATCAGACGACTCGTAGTTGAGTCCGAACTCATCCTTGATGTCGATGATGAGGGCGTTGACCTCGGTCTCGTCGGCCATCTGGATGAGCTGCTTCATGCGCTTGGTGCTTTGCGCTGCGAAGCGGTTCACATAGAGGCCGCGCACGATGCCGGGGTCGGCGGTCGCGGAGGTCGCGGGTGAGGCCGCTGCGGGGGCTGCTGCTTGCTTGGCCGCGGCAGTAGACGACTGCGCGGGGGACTGCGCGAGCACAGGGGCGGCGCAGCAGAGGAGCATGAGAGTGTATTTCACGGATGTATATTAGCAATATGGTGCGTGTCTGTTGCACTCCCTCCCTGCGGGGGATCCTGGCGGGGGTCCTCCTCGCTGCTGCCTGTGGCGGGGAACGCGCAGGCCCCAAAATGCCTGCAGACTTCCTGCTGACGACCGCGGACTCGACCTATTGGGTCTCGTCGGGACCGAACGGAGTGCGGATGCGCAGCGCGCCGATCTTCATTACGCGCGTCGATGGCCGCCTCAGTGAGTTGTACACCACCGATGTGGATCGCTCGTACTTCGACGCGGTCTTCCTCGGGCAGCGCATCTTCCTGCGCGATTTGGTGCGCGGCGATTCCACCGAACTGATGAGCGACACCACGGTGGCGGCGCTCGAACAACGGTTCCGGCGCGACCATCCATCGGAACGACTGCTCGACCCGGACGAAGACACGGCCGCGGACCCATCGATATCGGCGTCGGCCACGCTCGGTATTCTCGATGTGCACGGGCCGTACCTGAGTTTCGAGTACCACACCGACATCGACGTCAAGCGCAGCGGCCCCGTGGTGGATCGGCATACGGGGCGTCGCGGGGTGTTGGACATTCGTGCGCGCCACGCGGTGACACTCACGCAGCTCTTTGGCGATTCGCTCTCCACGCAGCTTGTGAAAGCCGCCACCGAGGAATGGAGTGCCGCGTCGCGGGCCCTCGCCACGCACACCGATTCCGCAGGGCGGGTGGCCGCCGAGTCCATGCGTGGGTTCGCGGTCGATGCGACCAGTTTCTCGCTCGATGCGTTGGACGGAAAACCGCTCGTGGTGATGGCCGTGCCTGGTATCCGCCGCAAGAGCACCACCGAACCCGTGGCGCTCACGCCGCAGGAGGTCGGTGTGCCTGCATGGTGGCGTGATGTCCAAGCGACGCTCCCCGCTGGCTCCGATTCAGTGCGCCGCTGGACGCGTACCGCGTCACAGGTCACGGTGCAAATCACGGCCCGGAGCACCGATCATGAGCACGCACGTCTCGTGCTCCGCGACGGCAACGCCCGCGACTGGGACCTCGGATTGATTACCGCTCCCGTGCAGCACCTGCTCTGGCTCGACCAGGGCATCACTGCCGATGATCGTCGGGCGCTCGAACGCGCCTTCGACGCGTCGGCCACTGCGAGCGGCTCAACTCAAGTGGCCACCGGAACGCGCCAAAGCCCCTTTATCAATGTCTCCGCCGCTGCGCGAACACGGCCCAACAGCCGTTGTTCGCCACGTTCTTGGTGCAGCGATACCCCACGTCCTCGAGGTACGCGATCAGCGCGGTGACGTTCCGTCCCTCGCCGGGCAGATCGTGCACTTCCAGAAAAATCGCGTGCACGCCCCACCACAGTTCGCGTGGGGACTCGTAGATAATCGGGTACTCGCTCCCTTCGCAGTCGAGCTTCAGGAGATCGACCTTCTCGAGCCCCTGCGCGCGCATGAGATCCGCCAACGAAATCGCCGGCACACGCACGCTTCGCGTGTTATGCGAATCGAACTCACGCAACACGCTCGCAGTCACGGAGTTCGCCTCGGCTTCGGCGAAAATCTCAATGCTCTCGACCGGCGTCCCCGTCACGGCCGCATGATGCACGTGCACCTGCGTGGAGAGGCCCGGGTTGCGGTCGACGTTTGCGCGGTAGAGCGCAAAGTTTTCCGGCATCGCTTCGTAGGCGTGAATCGTGGCGTCGGGAATACGCGACACGAGCATCATCGCGAAGTAGCCCGCATTCCCGCCGATGTCGATCACCACCGGCGCTTTGGGGAGCGCGCCGGCCAGATGCCGGATGTTGTAGAAATCGGAGAGGAAAATCTCCTTGAACACCAAGTAGAGCCCCTTGCTCGACACGCTAAAGCTGAGCGGGCGTCCCTTGGTGGTGATCGTCAGCGGGGCGAAGGGGCGCTGGCGCTTCTCACGAAAGTACTCGCCCCAGTTCTCCACGAAGGTGAACAGGTTGCGGTAGCGGGCCAACGTGCCGGTGTTCATGCGGTTCCAGTCGGTGGGGAGTCCGGTGACTCGGCATCGGAGAACGGGACATCGACAGCCATGCCGTCACGCGCACACTGCGTGGGCGCGAATCGCTCGCGTGCTTCGCGCGCGAGATCGGATGGATCACTCGAGTAGCGTGCGGAGAAGTGCGTCAGCACCAGTCGGCGGGCCCCGGCGCGTGCGGCGACATCAGCGGCCTCGCGTGCGGTGCTATGCCCCGTCTCGACGGCGCGTGCGGCTTCTTCATCACCGAACGTGGCCTCGTGCACAATCAAATCGGCGCCGGCGCTCGCCTCAACGGTCGCATCGCACGGGCGCGTGTCGCCCGTGATCACCACGCGGCGTCCCACCCGTGTCGGGCCGACGAGCACCGAGGGTTCGACGGTGCGCCCGTCCTCGAGCGTGATCGTTTCGCCCTTGTGGATCTTCCCCCAGAGCGGACCCTCAGGGATGCCCATGTCACGCGCGAGGTCGGGGTCAAAGCGACCACGACGTTCCTCTTCAATCAACGCCCATCCTACCGCGAGCTGATTGCGATGGCTCACGGGGAAGGGCAGCATCACGTAGCCGTCGCGTTGCACGGGTTCGCCGGGTGTGATCTCGGTAACCTCGAGTGGGAACGACAACCGCTCGCTGCCAAGCCCATCGGTCTTCTTGAGTAGCGCGGCGAGTCCTTTGGGCCCCCACAGCCGCAGCGGCTCCGCGCGCGCTTGCAGCGTCAGCGTGCGGAGCAATCCCAAGAAGCCGAGGTAGTGATCGGTGTGAAAATGCGTGAAGAAAATATCGCCCAATGCGAACGACACCCCATAGCGCATCATCTGGCGCTGGGTGCCCTCACCGCAGTCCACGAGCATCGTCTCGCCGTCGCGAACGATGGCGACGGCAGAAACGCCGCGCTCGATTGTGGGGCGCGACGCGGACGTACCGAGGAATTGGACAGAAAGGGTCACGGCAGAAAGATACTCTGCAGGTGCCGTTGTGCCCTAGCGCGCCGGAAAGTTGCCAGCCACAATCGCCTGGTGCCGAGCCTCATCGATGTTGCTCCCGGAGACGATCACCACCACAGGGAACGCCGTGGGGCGCACCCGGCCCGTCATCAGCGCGGCTGTCCCCACGGCTCCGCCGCCTTCGACCGTGAGCCCCTCGTGCGTCCAGAGCGCCTGAATCGCGCGGGCGATGTCGTCCTCGCTGACCGTCACGATGTCATCGAGGGCGGCCTGTCCCTGCGCCAGCATCTCGTCGTCGACGAGCCCGGCGAGCCCGTCGGCAAGGGTCGGGAGGTCGGGAATATCGGTCGCCTCCCCTGAGGCCAGGGCGAGTGCCATGGCGTTGGTGAGTTCCGACTGCGCGCCAATAATTCGGGTGCTCGGCCACTCCGCGCGGAGTAGCCCGGCCACGCCACCGGCGAGCCCGCCCCCTCCGACGCACACCATCAGGGTGCCGAGCGTTGCGCCCTGTTCGGCCAGCTGCTCAACGATCTCGAGTGCGACTGTCCCCTGGCCGGCGAGCAACTGACGCCCCGTGCACGGACTCACATAAATCGCCCCGCTCCCACGCACAGTCGCGCGAGCGTTGACCTCCGCGTCGTCGTAGCTGCGCGAGGCGCTGTCTACCGTCGCGCCACAGCTCGCGATCCTCTCCCGCTTGATCCGCGGCGCGCTCGCCGGCACATAGATCGTCGCCGCGATTCCAAACGCTTTGGCCGCCGAGGCGATGCCAAGCCCGTGATTCCCGGCGCTGGACGTCACCACTCCCGCCGCGCGCTCCTCGACGGTGAACTGGGCGAGGACATTGCTGGCGCCTCGAATCTTGAATGACCCCGTGTGCTGCTCGCACTCACGCTTGAGCCACACCTCCCCGCCAGCAATCGCTGAGAGGAATGGCGAGCGGGTGAGCGCGGTGCGCACAACGGAGCCGGCAATCCGTTCAGCCGCTGCGCGAATCTCGGTTGGTGAAGGGAGAACAGTCACGAACCGAATCTACGTCGCGGAGCCTCCCCAGCGCGCGATGTACCCCTCAGCGTCGAACTTCTCGTAGGCGCGGGCAATCGACATCGGGCGCATCAGCCCCCAAATCGGCTTGTCGAACCACGGGCGGTCGAACTTCCCAAAGCACCACTGGATGCCGCCAAAACTCGAGGGGTCGCTCCCGTCGAGTCCCCACTTGTTGTTGAGCAGAATGAGGTGGTCGAGCGCGGTCTTGTAGCGCGGCGTCCAGAGAATCACGCTCTTCCCCCAAAGCATCCGGACCACGTTGTGGATTGCCCCCGTTTCTTGGAGTTCGCGCTGGGCAGCGTTCCAGAGCGGCTCGTGCGTGCGCCCCTCTTCGAGCTGCGCGAGGGTGTAGTGCACCTCGCGCGGGTCATCCTTGTGGGCCTCCATGGTCTTGTGGACCCAGTCGGGGAGCCCGCGGAGCTTGCCGTGGTTCGGATTGAGCCGGCAAAAATTGAAGGAGAGTTCGCGCCAGGTGATGAGTTCGTCGAGGAACTTCTCCACCGATGCCGCTGGGCCCGTTGCGATGGCGGCACGTGCCACATCGGCGGCACTGATTTGCCCGAAGTGGAGGTACGGCGACATCCGGCTCGAGCCGTCGCGATCAGTGGGCTCGTTGCGGCGCTCGGCGTAGTCCTCGAGCGCGAAGGTCGTGAAGTCGGCCAAGCGGTCGCGCGCGGCGGTGAGGCCGCTCACGATGTGTTCGGTGCTCACGGGCGGCACACTGTGATCGATCTCGCAGCGCGCCAGTTCCTTGGTGAGCGCGGCATCTGTGAGTGTGGCTACGGCGAGCGGGGTGATGTCGAGCCCGTCGAGGAGTGTGCGGTCGAAGCGCTTGCGTGGGGCGCGATCTTCGACCGGTTCGAGGCAGAGGTCGCGCAGTTTGGCGAGCTTCGGGCGGATCGTGCGCGCGGCGAACTCTTCCTTTCCGTCGAAATGGGCGGAGGGGACAACGCAGTGCGACTCGACCGCGACCACACGACAGGGCGCGCGCGAGGCAAAGCGCGCGGTGCGTTCGGCGATTCCGCAGGTGGGGAAATCGTCGGTGACGACGATGGTCGCGCGCGAGGCGAGGCGGTCGACCACGCGGCGGTCGTCGTCGCGGGTCCGGCGGAGCACGAACTGGTACTCGAGTCCAAGCGACGGCGCGCGTTGCGCCAGCTCGCGTGCGTTCTGAATGATGAAGCTGTGGATGCGATCGCTGGCGTGCTCGTAGGTCGGGTCGAGCCCTTGGTGGATCAGGAGCGGCACGTTGAGCCGGTCCGCTTCGAGCACGGCAAACCGAAGCGCCCAGTTGTCCTCGAATCGGTGGGACGACTGCATCCAGTAGAGCACATAGCGGCCGTCTGGCTGGAGCCGCACCTCGTTCATGGTGCGCGCCCGCAGCGCCAACTGCGCCGCGGCGAAATCAGAGGTGATGAGGTGTGGCGATTTGGGAGAGGGCATTATACGGAGAGTAACGAGGGTGGTTCGCGGGCGGTTCCGCCCGAATATACACCGAAATCCTACTTGACTTGAGTCCCCCGATCGATACTTTTCTCAGAGTGACGTCGGCCCTGCCCGATTTTCAGGCGGGGCTGTTGCGTTTCTGGACCCGGGTGCGACCGGCTGCTCGATGCTACCGCACCTAGTTCAATTGGGGCTGTAGCTCAGCTGGGAGAGCGCTGCACTCGCACTGCAGAGGTCAGGGGTTCGATCCCCCTCAGCTCCACTGATTTTCGATTTTTGATTCGGTTGCCGTTGCAATGTTTGCCCGCCGTTCGGCGGTAGGACGCAGAGTTCCAATGCCGGCGCGCGAGGCACTTGCAAGGCACCCGAAACTTCTCAGGCCGTTAGCTCTCACGAGCTGACGGCCTTTGTCGTTCTCTGAGGTTCTCTGAGGTTCCTACCAGCCGAGTCGTTCCCGGAGCGTGGTGATCTGCGCCGCGTGGTGCCGGCTGTGCCAGGCGTACATCTCGAAGATGGCGTCGAGTGTCATGTCGCCGTTGGCGGGGTGGAAGACCGTACGCGCGTAGTGCTCCGCCGTCAGCGTGTGCGCGAGCGCGGCCCAGCGCTGGTGGAGACCATCGATCATGGAGAGCGACGGAGGCACGGCGAGCGTGCGCGCGTCGATCAAATCGGCCCACGAGTTTTCGTCGTACGGCTTGACCGTTGGGTGGTTTTCGGTGAGGCAGAACCGCACCCGGATGTAGGCGTTCGCGTGCGAGTCGGCAACGTGATGCACCACTTGGCGCACGGTCCAGCCTCCCTCGCGGTAGGGGGTGTCGAGCTGCACGTCGGACAGCCCCTCGACGGCGGCGCGGTATGCCGCGGGCGCCTGTGCAATGGCCGCAATGCGCGTGGCGCGATCGGCGTCCGTTGAGGTGGTTGGCCGCACAAAGGGGCCAATGGGATAGCGTGGATCGAGAGTCATGGCGAGGCGGAGTAATGGTATGCCGACGGCGGTTGCGGGGAATGTACCAAAGCCCAGCACTTTCGGCGCCTTCGGGGTTGCTCGGCACGGTTGGATTAGCTAAACTTCGGATTCCGGTGAAGAGCGTCTTCCAGAGCGTGTTTCGCCGGTGTCCGACCCGATGCCCCTTGGTGTAACTGGCAACACGTCTGCCTCTGGAGCAGAAGAGTCCAGGTTCGACCCCTGGAGGGGCAACTACAGGCGGGCCAACCGAAAGGTTGGCCCGCCTGTGCCGTTTTGAGCATGTCCAAGCCGATGCTGTGTCACGGTTTGGTTACATTACAGCCATGTCCGTCGCTCGCCCTGCGACCACCACCGAATCCCGCCGTACTGGGGCGGTCGTGGCCCTCTTTGGCACCATCGCCGCCTATAAGCTCGTCGTTATCGGCCTCGGCCATCCGCTCGCGTGGGTAACCGGTTTGAGCATCGATGTGGCCTTTGTGGGGCTGCTCTGGCTCGGGGCGATTAGGGCTGGGCGCTCGCGCCTGAGCGGCGCGCGGTGGATGAGCGCGGGGGTGTACTGGCCGATCCTCCTGCTCTGGTTCGCGAGCGCCTTTGGCTACACCTATTTCCACGATGCGGCAGCGGGTCGGCATTACTCGCTGCTGAATGTGAGTCTGTACGAGGTCGCGTATTTTTTTCGCGACCTGTTGCCGCTCACCGGCTGGCTGCAACTCGGAGCGCTGATACTGGTCGGGGTGGTGAGCGCCGTGTGGTGCGCGCGCCGGATTACGGTTGGCCCGTTGGTGGTGTCCACGCGCGTCGCCGTGCTTGTGGTGGGCGCGGCCTGTACGCTGGGGTGGAATGTTCCCGACGTGCCGAGTCCGTTGATGGATATTGCCCGCGATCTTCACGTGCGGCTCTCGGAGCATGCGATTGCTCCGGTGACGTCGAATCGCGCGGTGCCCTCGATCGCCTTGTTCGACAAGAGCACGACCGATCCTGCGCCCCTGCGCCCACAGTTCACGAAGATTGTGGTGATCGTGATGGAGACGATGGCGATTGATACGTATCGCCAAGAGCTCGCCGCATTGCCGCAGGGCAACATGCTGCGCACGCTGGGCGCGCATGCGCACAGCGTTGAGCAGTACTACACCGCCAATCAGGACAGCCGGACGGCGATGCTCGACATGTTGCTGTCACGGTTTATTCCGTATGAGGCGTACGACGACGCGACCTTTCCGCAGTACGAGCACGCCTACAAGCTGAGCAATCTTCCGGCCCTGTTGCACGATCAGGGCTACGCGACGGCGTACGCGTTGGCGCAGGAGGACCGCGAGCAGGTGGTAGCGGAGTTGCCCTGGCAGCAGGTGATGAGCCTCACGCCGCCGCAGATTGCCGTGCTCAAACAACACGCCCTCTGTTTCAATCCGTTTGAGTTTGAGAACAGCTGTGAGGACAAAGTCCTGCTGCCGGACGTCGTGCGATTTTTAGCTGAGCATGAGCGGGCGTTCGTGTATCAGGAGATGATGTGGGGGCACGATCTCGATTACAACACGGCCTCGGGCAAGGGGAACGTGCAGTATGTGGGGGAGTACGTGGACTCGCTCTGGAAGGAGCTTGGTCGACGTGGCCTCGCGGATCGGACGTTGCTCGTGCTCACGAGCGATCACGGCGACAAGGAGGAGGACCGGCTCCGTCAGGCGGTGAACTACCAGGTGCCGATGTTTTTTTACGCGTCGCGATTTTCGCCGCGCCATGAGCGTGGGATGTACACCCATCTCGATTTCAAAAATCTGTTGTTGCGCGAACTCGATCCTCGGCGGGCCATGCCAGCGCCGGCGCCCTTTGTGCAGGTCGTGGGGCCGACGAACTCGCTGACGCGCGTCGTCGTCGATTCCATGGGTGGGCTCGTGCAGTTCAAGGAGCGCAGCGGAAAAACATTCGTCACGTTTGCGAGTGCGGGACGACCGCCGGAGGCGAGCGTGCACCTGCGGATGTATGAGGACTACCGACGGTGGTGGGAGCAGATGGTGCCGCGCAAGTAGTGGGCGAGATGCAGAACGGGGGGCGAGGCCACTGTGGCCTCGCCCCCCGTTCGTTCGCACGGTGTGTGGCTTAGGGTTGCACGTTCAGACGGAAGGTGGCTGTAGCACCGCCGAATGTAGCGGTGATTTGGCACTGTCCAGTTGCGTAGTAGAGGAAGGCGGGGCTCCCGCCCATCTTGTCGAGGGTCGCACTGCCGCTGGCATCAGTGACTATCGGCTGCGATGTGCCCGATGGATCGATCTGACAGGCCATTGCTGCAGGCTTGGTACCGACCGCCCAACTCACCGGCGCGTTGACGAGGGGCTTGCCGTTGGCATCGATCAGCTTGACGACGAGCGGCGAAAACAGCGCGGTGGGAATCCCTTGATTCGACCAAGGGGAATTGGTGATCGTCTTCAGCGAGGCCGTCTGATTGTCACCGCTCACAATCAGCATCTTCGGCGGGACGGAGTTGAGACGGAAGGTGACAGACGCAGCGCCAAGGGTCGCGATGATTTGGCACTGTCCATCGTCGTAGTAAGTCCCGACGGAGTTCGAAGGGAACTTCTTCAGTGTGGCCACGCCGTTGGCATCGGTGGTCGCGGTGGTGCTGGTCGCCATGGCGTTGGTGGGATCAAACTGGCAGGTCATCGCGCTTGGCTTTGTGCCGAGGCTAAAGATCACCGAGGTGTTGGCCAGCGGTTTCCCCATCCAATCTTTCACGGCCACGGCGAGTGGTTCAAAGAACGCCTCGCCGCCCGGGATGCTGGTCCCCGTGCGCGAGGCCGTCTGATTGTCACCGCTCACGATGCTAAGGGTCGGCGGTCCCTGGACGACGGAGTTGAGCCGGAAGGTGACAGACGCAGCGCCAACGGTTGCGATGATCTGGCACTGTCCGTCGGCGTAGTAAATGCGCGCCGAGTAGTTGCCGGTGTTATTCGACATGTTGCGCAGCGTTGCCACACCGTTGTCATCGGTGGTGACCATGGATTGTGTGCTGCCACCGGCCTCAAACTGACAGGCCATGGCCCCCGGCTTCGTCCCGAGGCTGAAGATCACCGGAGATTTGGCCATCGGCTTTCCCATCCAATCTTTCACGACGACGGCGAGTGGTTCAAAGAACGCCTCGCCGCCCTGGATGTTGGAGCCCATTCGCGAGGCGGTCTGATTGTCACCGCTCATGATGGCGAGGACCGGCGGGCCTGGCACGGACGACTTGAGGTGGAAGGTGACGGGTGCCGCGGATCCTGACATTGCCAGGATTTCGCAATCGCCGTCCGCATAGTAGATGCGCGCGGAGTTTCCGCTCATTTTGTTCATCGTGGCGATGCCCGAGGCATCCGCGTACGTGAACCCGGGGTTGATGCCGGAGGGCTCGAACTGGCAGGCCATCGCGCCGGGCTTGTTGCCCAGTTTCCATGTGATGAGTGCGCCCGCGATCGGCTTGCCTGTAGCATCTGTGGCACGGATGACGAGCGGAGCGTATAAGGCCTCACCGCCCTGAATATTCGTTCCCGAGCGCGTGGAGACTTGATTGTCACCGCTGATGAGCTGCAGCGAGCTAGCGGTCATGCCAGTCGGACCCGAAGCGCCCGAGACATTCAAGTGGAATGTCGTTGTCACGGGACCAGCCGAGGCAATCACTTGGCATTCGCCGTCGGCGTAGTAGGCATACACTGGGGCGGGGGCACCGTTAGCGTTGAGCGTCGCGACGCCGTTAGCATCGGCGGTCACGGTCCCGTTAAACTGGGCCAGCTGACACACCATGGCATTGGGCTTCGCCCCAATGGAGAAAACCACGATCGCGCCTGGAATGGGCTTGCCACTGCCGTCCTTTGCCAGGACGGAGAGCGGGGAAAAGTACGCCGCGGGGATACCGGCGCCGGGCAAGAGCTGATCGCGAGCGTGGGTTTGGTTATCGCCGGACACGATGCCTAAGGCACTCGGCGCGGCTGGCGGACCAACCGGGGTGGTGGCCCCGGCAATCGCGTTCAGGTTGAACGGTGCCGAGCGGTTGAACGCGGTGGCGGTCGCGATGATCTGACACTGGCCTTCTGCGCCCGAGACAACTGCGGAGACGTTGGTGCCCTTTCCGAGCCGTGACCGCCCATTCACGTCGGTGATGTCTGTGAAATCTGAGCCCATATTGGGGCCGAGGAGGCACGACATGTTGGCCGGATGCTCACCGACCTTCCACAAGACCGGCGTACCCGCGACGGGCTTGCTATTGTTGTCGCGAATTTCGATTTCCATCAGTGCAAACGATGCGCTTTGGGCACCGTTGACCATCTGCGAGCGGGGGACGGTCTGATTGAACCCCATGTTGAGCAACAGCATCACTGTCGGTGCCGTGCTCGTCGTGCCACCCGT
>Ga0209596_1001847_pt1 | contig 17843 bp, 18 predicted proteins | sample M_130807_MF_Meta_FD_187314 | JGI IMG/M metagenome (GOLD analysis project Ga0209596, IMG submission 187314) | Freshwater microbial communities from Lake Montjoie, Canada to study carbon cycling - M_130807_MF_MetaG (SPAdes) (version 2) | ecosystem: Environmental > Aquatic > Freshwater > Lake...
AAATAAATTAATAATTAATTGCCCAGTTTTTTATAGTTCCTGTGTCTACAACTTTCTCTCAAAATATCCAATAAATAAATTAATAATTAATTGTCTTGTTTTTTATATTTCCTGTGTCTACAACTTTATTTCAAAAAACATATAAAATAAATTAATAATTAATTGCCCAGTTTTTTATAGTTCCTGTGTCTACAACTTTCTCTCAAAATATCCAATAAATAAATTAATAATTAATTGTCTTGTTTTTTATATTTCCTGTGTCTACAACTTTCTCTCAAAATACCCAATAAATAAATAAATAATTAATTGCCTGTTTTTTATAGTTCCTGTGTCTACAACTTTATTTCAAAAAACATATAAAATAAATTAATAATTAATTGTCTTGTTTTTTATATTTCCTGTGTCTACAACTTTCTCTCAAAATATCCAATAAATAAATTAATAATTAATTGCCCAGTTTTTTATAGTTCCTGTGTCTACAACTTTCTCTCAAAATACCCAATAAATAAATAAATAATTAATTGCCTGTTTTTTATAGTTCCTGTGTCTACAACTTTATTTCAAAAAACATATAAAATAAATTAATAATTAATTGTCTTGTTTTTTATATTTCCTGTGTCTACAACTTTCTCTCAAAATATCCAATAAATAAATTATTAATTAATTGCCCAGTTTTTTATATTTCCCGTGTCTACAACTATCTTACTTTTTTTAGTTAATAAATTATATAGTAAAAAAAGAAAAATTGAAATATGTTTTATCGTATTATTAAACACAAACTATTATACTACCCAAATATGAGCGTAATTAACCAACTAGCAATTAACCAAATGCGATTCCCGGTGGAACTTGCCGATATTATTAAAAGTTACTGTTTTTATGAGATTCATGTAGCTAAAATGATATCTTTTATTAAATCAAAAAAGCAAGAAATAGTCCAAGCATTTAACAACGGGTTTAGCACTCGTAGAAACCCGTTTAATTCATATTATTCTATTCCGAATAATATGGAGTGTGAATGGACGATTTGTTTAACAAATTATAAGAAATTACACTTTATTGTTATAGAACGCGAATTTAAATCTATAAATTGTAATAAATGCGGAAATTACAAAATAGGGGTTGGACTATTATCCGAAAGAACACGATGTTTATGCTTGGAAGTCGAAACGCATATTGATCACGACTCTTTGGAAATAGGACAACCACAAACAGATGATGATTATTTAGAAAATCATGATATGTATTTTTATGATGACGAATCATAATACTATTCTTTAAAAAGGAAACTAAAAATATAAAAATATAAAAATAAAATAAAAAAATAAAAAAATAAAAAAATAAAAAAATAAAAATAAAAAGGTGAAACCCTTTTTTAACGTGAATATTATTATACCCAATTTATAATTTAAATATAATATAGAATAGTTTTTTATGTCTGGAAACTCCGCACTTACATTTATAATACCAACAATTGGAAGAGAAACCCTAAGTTTAACATTACAGTCTTTAAAAAACCAAACAATCACTAATTGGAAAGCAATCGTTATTTTTGATGGTATTGAACCAACCATATCTGAAACTGACCCACGAATAACCATAATTAAAACACCCATAAAACTAGGACAGGGATACAATAGTGCGGGTCTTGTCCGTAATTATGGAATTAAGTTTGTGAATACCGAATGGGTCGCATTTGTAGACGACGACGACAGCATAACTCCTAATTATATGGAATCGTTTTTAAGCGAACTATGGCTTGACCCTGATGTAATAATATTTAGAATGACATTGGACGACCGTGTTTGTCCTAGCATAGATTCTACCAATTTTTTTATTAAAGATGTAGGGATAAGTTTTGCTGTAAAAACCGAACTGGTTTCTAAATTTATATTCATACCGTCTATTGAAGAAGATTTTGAATTCTTGGATAAAGTAAGACTAAAAAAATACAAAATAGTATTAAGTCCATATATAACATATTCGGTTAATAAATATAACTCGATTAATAACACATTAATGGGTAAAAGAGGATTTGTTAATTATTAAGGATAATAACAAAATAAATTGTGCAGGAAAAAATAATATATTATGTCACACCTATAATATATTATTTTTTCAGTCAAAAGGGTTACCCCAAATTAAAGTCATAGTTTAACGGTATTAAGGTGAGATTCCACACACTCCGTAGTTTTTTGCGTTGTCAACGACATTATTAACCATTGTGCTTAATTTATCCTCACTAACCCCATCTAATATAGTTATAAAATTATAATATACTTTTATTTGCGATTTTTTCCCGGTTCCATATAGTTCTTTCAGTTTATGAAGCACATTTTTTGAATTTGGGTTTGGTTTTATTTCTAAAAATAACGTGGCGTTTGGAAATTCTCTTAGTATATTTTTTCGTGACGTTCCTAAGTTCTTGTTTTGTGCGCAATATGCTTTATACCCATATTTACTATTTGGTTCATTCAACTTCATTATTCCAAATCCTTCACGAAGTTCTACTTGATTCTCGGGGTTAACAACTTCATCCATAACTATTTCTATACGAGTATTTACTTCATCTAATGTGATTTGTAGTTCTTCGATGTCATTATCTGCCTTATCCAATTTATGGTTTACTTCAGATACCGCGATTTGTAGTTCTTCAATCACATCATCTGCCTTATCCAATTTATGGTTTACTTCATCTAACTTAACGTGTGTTTTCTCGTTCTGGTCTTTCATATCCTGAAGCATCTTTTCTGCTCTCTCCTCGTGTGCTCTACGTTCTCTATTTGATTCCTCAAGCATTAATTCAAGTCTTGTTTTAGCACCTGTCAAGCGCTCTATATCGGCTTCTTTTTCACGTATTAGAAAGTTGTTTACTATCTTAGATACCTTATATGCGAACGCCGGGGAAACCCACGAAGCTATGTGTGGAATTAGGTCTGGGTGAACGTATGTTCCTCTTGTCTCATAAGAACCAGACATATTCATAATTAAAAGTTCGGATGGAATTCCATCCGAACTTTTAATTAATTCTCCAAAACATTTAATCATTTCTTTATTTCCATTATTTTGCATCCAATTTTTCATTAGTTTTCCACCATCCGTGCACATTTTAGTTGCGTTAATATATCCATTTGTCGTATTCATAGTAACCGTAAAATCACCATAAAGTGCTTTAGAATGGGTATCATCAATAGATTCAAAGGCTAATTTTTTAATAAGTTCGTTGTTGTTGTTTGCGTTCATTTTATTTTATTTGTGTTTTAATCTATAACTAATTATTCAAATCAATTTTTTTTAAATTAAATTAAACGCGGTTATTCTATGTATTTAACAAAAACGTTCTCGAATTTACAAATATTATTTATAATATCTTTATTTGTGTATTTACAATCAAATAAATATATCCATTTTTCTTTAGTTGGATAATAAAAACCATAACACTTAATTTGACCTAATGCGTGTTTCCAGTTATGTTCTTGTTTGACCTCGATGATTTTATCGGAAGTTAAAACATCAATAAATCCCGCAGGTGTTTCAACCTCAATAGAACCATCTTCTTCGAGTGCGATATGGTCTCGAATGAATGCTTCTTTCCATTCAGAGGTATGGTTATATTTGGTTTGTTTAAAAGATTCGCCCATATCATTCCAATACCGAAACTCGTTTTCAGGCGATGACTGTTTCCACACATTTATTATTTTAGATATTTTACAGGCAAATTTTGCTGATACCCATGATGCTATGTGTGGAATTAAATCTGGGTGAACGTATGTCCCTCTGGTATCATTAGGTCCAGACATATTTAAAATTAATAGGTTTGTTGAATTTTCTACATTTTCAAACTCTTTAATTAGGTCTTTACTTCCATTATTTTGTAACCAATTGTCAAATCTCTTTCCACCAACAGCACACAATTTAGTCGCATTAATATACCCGTTTGTCATATCAATAAGAACATTAAAATCACCATAAAGTGCTTTAGAATATTTCTCATTAATAGTTTCGAATTCTAAGGATGGATTCATTATATTTAAGTTGTAAGTAATATAATGAATATTATGAATTCATTTTTAAATTTATTCATTAGAATGAGTTATAATAATCTATAATCAAATATATGAGTATCCAAGAAATCCAAGCAATCGCATTTTTCGACACTACAAATATTAAAGGGTGTGTTTTGTTTACAGAAGATATTGTAAACAAAACGGTAATAATCGATATTAATTTGAAGGGTTTATCTAAAAATGGACTACACGGGTTTCATGTTCACGAATCAGGAGATTTGTCTGAAAAGTGTGAAAGTATGTGTTCCCACTTTAATCCATATAATAAAACACACGGTTGTCCTGGTATGAAAAATAGACATGTGGGAGATTTAGGGAATTTAAAAACCGATTCGAATGGTTGTGCGAAATATACGATTGTCGACAACGTTATTAAATTACGAGGGAATAAAGCAAATATAATTGGTCGTGGATTAATAATACACGCGGACCAAGATGATTGCGGACACGGTAATAATAAGTCCAGTTTAATAACTGGTAATTCTGGAAAACGAATAGCCTGTGCGATTATTGGGTATTCAAAAAGTAATTATCTTAAATAATAATGATGATAGGATATATAATTAAATTTATTTAAAGTAAGTTCGTTAATATGGTATAAACTGCTAACATTATTCCATTTTAATTTACGAACTGATATTTTATCAAAGTGATTAATTAGCATATAATTAAAATATATTTCATATTCAGAAGCTCCACTACCGTCATAATGGTCTTTGTCAACAATCTCAAGAAAAATCTTCCAAAAAGGTCCTTTATTATGGTATAATTCAACCATATTAAATAATTCTGACAAAAGGTGAGTGTTAAATATCATATGATGGGTTACACCAGAAAAAGACGATTTTTTAAATAATGACTTATGTAATAGATTCATATGTGTAAAGTATGGTAAATGATACTCTGGAGAATATGAATACAATAATTGTTTGTTTTCATTAATAAATTTGGTTGGGGTTAAAAAGAGAGTATCTGCGTGAATAACTAAATAATTCTGTAAAATATTTGGGATAGTAATTCCACTATATAATTTTAACAGTTGTTGTAAATACCATCTGTTTTTACTCTGTTTTCCGTGAAAAGTCACGACATCATTAATATTAAATGGGAATATGCGTTCATCTATTGTAATACACCCATCGATTACCAGATTTTTATCAAAAGATACGATATAAATATTTCGATACCCAATAATATTTTGTTTTGCGTAAGAAACTGTTGATTTTATAAGTTCGGTGTCACATGGTCCAAGAGGTATAACTATATCGATTAAATCACATTCATAATTTGTAAAATGCTCTAATTGTTTAGAATGAATATGTAAATTAAATATCGGCACATTATTAATGAATGGTTTATGTATGCCTTCTTCATATTTCCAATGTATATTAAAATTATTGCATTTAATAATACACGTTTCATTAATAAACCCAATTGAATTAAATTTATCATTTAAAGGGTCTACCCCACCTAAATATTGTCCTATTGCTGCCGCATCAAAAATAACATTAAATTTATCATAATTGTTCGTTACAAATTGTAATTCTGGAGAGGATACATCGGTGGTTCCAATAGGTAAATTATCAATTAAATTCGTGTTTTTCATAATGGTCACAAAATTATACATATCATTAACGTTAAAATCGTAATAATTTAATACTTGTTTTAATATTTGGGAAGAAGGTATGTACATAATACTACATATGTTTCTCTTAAAACAGTCGAATGGAATATATATTTTGTTTTTGTCGAAGTGAGGTTCTAATGTATCGCAATTATAATAAAGTAAAACATCGTTTTCGATGTGTATAACATCTGATATTAGATATTTACACATAAATGAATAAATTGTAAAAAAACGTTTAGAGGTATTAAGCCAAAACCCGCCTCTAAATGTTTTATTTAAAGAACTATTATTTGAAAAATTATAGTGGTCATTTAACAGGTCGGAATCAATTAACGTAATATCATTTTTATATTTATCATACATATTTAAAAATTTGTTGTTTGTTAACACGAAAATTTTTTTATGTTGTGTTTTAAGTAGATGACCGATATTTATTAAAATGTATGGTTGAAATATATCTAAACTAACTAACACAATATTCATTATAATATTTTCCTTTATAGTATATTTATAATATTAACGATTTTTATATATTTGTAAAGTGGTTGTTTTTATTTAAAATTTGGGTAAAATTATAAAAATCAGTTTCGGTCATTAAATGACAAGAAATAAGATTACTTATCTTTACTTGATGTCGGTGACAAGGAAACCCTAAATAATTACAAGGTGTAAATGACAAATCGTCTGTTTTAATAATTTTAACGTTTATATCGGGTTGTTGTAAATAATAACTAATTGCAACATCGCATGCGCTAACTAGATCACCTCCTATATTATTTGTATTACACATGTTTATCCAGTCTTCCATCAAAGTATTTAATAATTTGTATATTTTTTCTAAAGTGTTATATGTAATAATAAACCCTGGACCTCCAGCATGAAAATAATATTTCTTTGAACCTATTTGTCTTTCACATCCGTGTCCTCCAATATACAAACAATCCGTGTAATCAAATTTATTTATAAATAATAATAATTTGGGTATATTTACATATGTGTCTGTTCCAACACAAATTATAAATTTTGGTTTATAATTTTCATAAATATATTTCAGTCCTAAAAATTGTTTATATGATGCGGATAAGTAATCATTATTAACACCAAGTAAATTTATATATTTTATTTTGTCGGTATCAGTAAACAGATGGGTTTTGTATTCTCCTAAAAAATAAATTAATTTTATATTTGAATATTCCTCACATTTTTTACCCCACGTGGCGTTTACAATATCAATTTGTCTTTTATATTTGGGTATTGTATCACACGCATAAACCAATATAATTAAATCATAATCAAAACTAATATAATATAAATAGAGATTGTTTATATTATATTATGTCTAAAAAATATATTACCACAAAATCCCTTGTTATTGTCGAGAGTCCATCCAAATGTAAGAAGATCGAGGAATATTTAGGTCCTGGGTATAAATGCGTGGCAAGTTTCGGTCATTTGAGAGAATTAAAATCGCTTGAAAACATTGACATTAATAATAACTTTAAAGTAACGTATGAAAATATAGACACCGCGTTAAAACAAAAACAAATAAAATTATTACGGTCTGAGATAAATATCGCGTATGAGGTTATCATTGCGACAGACAACGATAGAGAAGGAGAAGCAATTGGATGGCATATTTGCGAATTATTTAATTTAAGTGTTGACAAGACAAAACGAATAATATTTCAGGAAATTACAGAACCCGCAATTCAACACGCAATAAAAAACCCAACAACATTAAATATAAATATAATTAAGTCTCAACAAACGAGACAAATATTAGATTTATTGGTTGGGTTTAAAATAACACCGTTGCTTTGGAAATTTATAACGAATAAATCTAAAAATAGTTTAAGTGCTGGTCGGTGTCAATCGCCCGCATTAAAAATAATATATGATAATCATAATGAAATAATAAATAATCCGGGTAAAAAAGTATATAATACAACGAGTTATTTTACGAATTTGTCTATTCCGTTTGAATTAAATAAACGGTTTGAATTAGAAGACGATGTTATTGATTTTTTAGATGGTTCAATTCATTTTAATCACATATTTACGTGTGAGTTGCCTCCAAAACAATTATTTCGTGAATCTCCTGAACCATTAATTACGTCTAAATTACAACAAATGGCAAGTTCGGTTTTAAATATTTCGCCTAAAGAAACGATGACTATATGTCAGGGATTATATGAAGATGGTTTAATAACTTATATGAGAACCGATAGTAAGAAATATAGCAGTTGTTTTATAGAAAAAACCCGGAGTTATATTTTACAAAATTATGATGAAAAATATATCAGTTCTTTAATAACGGGTATTGTAGACACACGCGTCGTTGAAGATACGACAACAGTTAAAGAAGCGCACGAAGCAATTAGACCTACAAATATATGTCTACAAGAACTTACAAAGGATTATAATCCAAAAGAAAAAAAAATGTATAAACTAATTTGGGAGAATGCGTTGGAAAGTTGTATGTCGTCCGCATCCGTTCTCTCGTTAAATTCAAATATAACCGCATTAAATAATTTAAATTATAGTTATAGATGCGAACACGTTATATTTCCAGGTTGGTTAGCAGTTAAAAAAAAGTATAAACCTGAAAATCCGATTTATAATTATTTACTAAAATTAAAACAGCAACATGTTATACACTATAGAAAAATAACATCCAATATAACTTTAATAGATACAAAAAGTCATTATTCAGAGGCAAATTTGGTTCAGTGTCTCGAAGAAAAGGGAATTGGAAGACCATCCACATTTTCGATGTTAATCGATAAAATACAAGAAAGAGGGTATGTAATAAAGGAAGATGTAAAAGGAAAACAGGTTGTGTGTAAAGACTACGAATTAGAAAACGAAAGTATTACAGAAATAGAACACAATAAGGAGTTTGGAAATGAACGAAATAAATTAATAATTCAACCGATGGGTATTGTAGTTATGCAATTTTTAGAAACACATTTTAATGATTTATTTAATTATAATTATACGAGAGAAATGGAAGATAAATTAGACAAGATTGCGTTAGGAGAAAAAATGTCTACAGAAATGTGTAAAAATTGTTATGATGAAATAAACCAGTTAATTCATAAGTTATCGGGATATAAAAAACCGGAATATAAAATAGATGATACGCATATTTATACGATAGGACAAAATGGACCGGTAATTAAATGTATTGATAACGGAGATAAATCGGTGACGTTTAAATCTATTAATCCAGATATAGATATAACTAAAATCGAAACAGGAGGGTATTCTTTGGAGGAACTTGTCGACAACAGTAAAACCAAAACCGTAAGTTCCTCAAATTTGGGAAAACATGAAGGCAAAGACCTTATTATTAAAAACGGTAAGTTTGGGTTATATCTTATATTTGGAGACCAAAACATATCCTTAAAGAGTTTAGGTAATAGACCACCTGAAAATATAACAATGGATGATATAAAACATTTATTAAATAATTCAGGACAACTTAATCCCGATGTTATTAGACAAGTTTCGGAACATATAAGTATTCGAAGAGGTAAACCTGGAAAGGATAATTATATATTATTTAAAACTCCTAAAATGAAAAAACCCTCTTTTTTTTCAATAAAGGATTTTAATGAAAATGTGGTTGATTGCGATGTTGTAAATTTACAATCGTGGATTAAACTAAAATATAACATTTTTTAATATACCGGATAATCCGATAAAGTCCGATAAACTCCGATAAAATCCGAAATAAAAATTTAATATTTATATTTTATATAATGTCAACATTACAAGAGAAAACGTTTAAAACCATATATACTTCATTTATTTATTGTAGCGTGGTTTTATTTATTGTGTCCTTTTTTATGAAGGATTCCGTCAAACTAGATATTAATATTGCGAGTTATTCAATATTAGCAAGTGCTATCATATTAGTTTCGTGTATTATATTAAGTAAAATATCGGTGGGGTTTCCAAACGTGTCTACACTTAAATACCTTATGTTGATGTTTATTAATTGTGGTCCATATTTATTAATGTTATCTATTATAGGGTATACATTATTTTTACTGATAAATTATAAATCAAATATATCGGGGGGACACGTGTCTGATGGATATTATACATTTTCAAATATATCGACTATATTAATATTACTTCAATTATATATTGTTTTAAATGGAATAAATGAAGGCGGATACATTAACAAAACACAAAGTTTGTTTGTATACCTTATAGGGGTAATCAACTGGATATGCGTTATTACGTTATATATCATATTAAATAATTTTCATACGGACGGGTTTCATACTACAATTTTATAAATTTATAGGTTAATCCGTAATTCGTATCTGTTTCCCAAATACCAGATATTTTTAATATTAGAGTATCTTCGTCGTTTAAGTGTTCATAATCTGTATAATTATTAAATATTTTGATTCCTCCATTTAAAATTTGAGAATATATTTTATGGATAGGAGTTTTAGGTGTGATGGAATATTTTTGTAATAATTGTGTTTCGATAACCTTTATTTTATCGATGGTTTTATTGTTGTATAGGTTGAAAGAACACCTATATTTATTATAATGTTTTTCAATAATAACGTCGTTTAATGGTATGTATAAATATATACCATTTAACATAAATTCGTGAGTGGAATATAAGATTCTGATAAAATGACTATCGTTAATAATATTATTGCGAATTGGTTCACAAAAAAAAATATTATTATCGTTGTATTGTTCTAAGTATTTTACAATAAGCATTAGTATATAAATTACGGATGTGTTTAATACTTTCAAAAATATAATGAGTTTGTATATTCAATTAAAGAATGTTCAAATAAATATATAATGAAATTTTATGAAACACATTTTGAAGAATATATACAATCCGCACAAAAGGAAAACTTACACCCAAAATTAAATAAAATCTTTAATAAATTCCCGGAAAAACTCCACGATTTTAAAAACTTAATTTTATATGGACCACCAGGGGTCGGCAAGTATACCCAAATGTTGAAATCGATAAAAAAGTATAGTCCAACCGATTTAAAATATGATAAAAAAATAAGCGTTACTTTTAATAAACAACCCTACTATTTTAAAATAAGTGACATACATTATGAAATAGATATGTCACTGTTAGGATGTAATTCGAAACTAATATGGCACGAAATATATCAACAACTGGTAGACATCATATCGGCAAAAACAGATAAAGTCGGAATTATTGTCTGTAAAAATTTCCAAGAAATTAATAGTGAATTACTGGATAATTTTTATAGTTATATGCAACAAAATAATACATGTTCTATTGATTTGAAATATATTTTAATTACCGAACAAGTTAGTTTTATTCCGGATAACATTCTAAATTGCTGTGAAATTATACCCATATCAAGACCCACCAAAACTCTATATAATAAATGTTTAGAGAATAAGTTACCGAGCGATATTAAACTGGAAAATATAACAAACATAAAGAATTTACACATTTATAACGACGAATTAATGCAACAATATAAAATCATTTGTAATAAGATTTTATATGTTATGATAAACATAAATGAACTTAAATTCCTTAAATTTCGGGATTTGTTATATGACATATTTATTTATAATTTAGATATAATGGAATGTGTATGGTATATTCTGACCGTTCTAATTAAACAACAAAAAATCCACGATGCGGATTTATCGCACATATTAATAAAAACGTATACATTTTTTAAATATTATAATAATAATTATAGACCAATATATCATTTAGAAAATTATTTATTTTATTTAATAAATGTTATTCACAATTTTAATACTTAAATATTATAATTTGTTGATTAATAATGAATATTCAAAAGGCGTTGGGTATATTAGAGTTTGAGTGTGACATAAAACACCTAACTAACGAAAAATTAAAAAAAAAGTATTATAAATTAGCGTTGAAACACCACCCAGATAAAAACGGAAATACACACAAATTTCAGGAAATTAACGAAGCATACAATTTATTAAATAATAATCTAGATGAACTACACCAAACCAATAATACATATACATTTATATTACAATTATTTTTGAATGGTATGTTACAAGGCAAATATAACGGGGTTTTTTCGAACATAATTAATGAAATAGTTAACGGGTGTAAAAACATATCCTTCAAATTATTTGAAGAATTGGACAAAAAAACATCTATTGAAGTCTACAGTTTTATTTCGAAATATAAAAATATTTTACACATTAACCAAGAAACATTAAACATCGTGAGAAACATCGTATTGGAAAAATGTAAAGAAGACCAACTATTTATTTTAAATCCGTCTATTGACGACTTATTCGAAAACAACTTTTATAAACTATACGTAAATAATTTATTGTATTTAGTTCCATTATGGCATAATGAATTATACTTTGATGCGGAAACAAGCGAAATTATTGTTAAATGTATTCCGGACTTACCCGAAAACGTTATGATTGATGAAGATAACAATTTAATTGTTAACCTATATATTCCGTTTTCAATATCTCTTTTAAACGAAATATATATTATCTTTAATTTAGGAAAACAAGTATTTAATATTCCTATCAATGATTTAAAATTTAAAATTATTCAAACCTATGTTTTAAAAGATAAGGGTATTACTAAAATAAAAGAAAACGACAACATTTCAGACACAGATATTTACGACATCAGCAATAAAAGCGACATTATCATTAAGATTAATTTTACCTAATAAGTATTTCAATTTATAATAATTTATAAATTGAAATTCTAATTACTATTCTATCTACTATTTTTTATTTATTTGTTTTTTATTTGTTTTTTATTTATTTATTTATTTGTTTATTTATTTATTTGTTTATTTATTTGTTTATTTATTTGTTTATTTATTTGTTTATTTGTTTATTTATTTGTTTATTTGTTTATTTATTTGATTTTTATTTTTTTCTGGTAACAACTTTTTTTTTAGATTGTTCTACTACTGAAGGTGTTTCTTTAACAACTGGGTCCGCAACCTCTTGTTTTAACTCTTCTTGATTTGAAGTTTCATTTAATGGAGGTGGTTGTGTATCTGGTTCATTCTCGTTTTCATCGTCGCTATCTTCAACCAATACACTAGATATATTTTCGGATTGTTCTTCTTCGAGTTTATCCTGAGATGCTTTTAATTTCTCTTTATCAGAAGATTTTAATTTAATAAAACATTGTCCTGATAATGTTGGTCTTGGTTTTTGGACTACTGCTTGAAGGAGTTTCCAACTGATGCTGAATTTTCCGTTTACAAACCAAATACCACCAAATTGAATTAATACCGCAATATTGGCACCTTTCTTTAAATAATCTAATGGAGTAATACTTTCATTTGAAGAAGATGGAAACAGTTTTTCACCTTCTTCATCGTAAATTTCGCATTTCCAAACACCATCCCATAATGGAACCTTTATTTTTAGTGCGGGTTGTTTTGAATAATCCGGTTCCCTGGTTCCTTTTAAATTTGGATATTTTAACATCGGTGAAAATAACTCATCAATGATATCCGCACTTTTGTGAACCTTACCAAACCATTCTTTAGAATAAACAAGCGCATCTGCTTTAACCTTATCTTGAAATGCCTGCATATTCTTTAAGAATAAACTAGACTCTTCGGTTTTATATTCTTCACTTGGAAATTGTAACGACATATCAAATTTACCATTTCCGACTCCGGTTTTTTCATCCACGAAATCAGATGCTCCCCATGTCATCATTAATGGAGTTGATAATCTTAATCCTGTTTTAGTTTGTTTATTTAATATATTCACACTTTTGCCTCCTTGGGGATTTGCCTTAGGAGAAGTATACATGATATTGTTGGTGTTGAATTTTGTTCCGTCAATAATAGTGTCTGCCATTTTATCTTTTTATAATTTATACTAAAGAGTTGTCTTTAAATGGGTAATATTAATATATTAATATATTATTAACGGTTATCATCATATATGATACCAAATATATAATAATAATAAAACAATAATAAAACAATAATAAAACAATAGAAATCTAAATAATATATATATATGAATCTTAAAATGAAAAAAACGCTTGTTAATGAATACATCGGGCAAATTACATTAAAGTTTGATGACCATATCATCAACACATCCAAATTACCAAAAATTAGTGATAACGATATGTATAACTTAACATTTAATAACCATAACATTATAACGAAATATAATTACACCGGCGAACAACTCAAATTTATAGCAAAAAAACATAAAATTAAAATTACCGGAAATAAAAACCAATTAATTAAACGAATATATGGGGTTTTTTATCTGTCACATTTCATCATTAAAATTCAACGATGCTTTAGGGGTAATTTAGTTCGATTATGTCATAAACTACGAGGACCAGCAGTTATGAATAGAGACTTATGTATTAATAAAGAGGATTTTTTAACTATGGAGGATTTAACCACGATAACATATACACAATTCTTTAGTTATAAAGACAGCGATAACTTTATCTATGGGTTCGATATTATCTCTCTTTATAATTTAATTTCAAAATCAAATCGAAGTGTTCGCAATCCATATAACAGAAACGAAATACCAAACAAAGATATATTTAAACTACATTACTTATTGAATCTTACTTCTATTTTAAAAAAGAAAATTAATGTCGACATTGTCAACAACGAATGTCTTCCTTTTACCCAAAATATAAAATTCAAAGTTATTGAATTATTTCAACAGATTGATTCTTTAGGACAATTTAGCGACCCTGACTGGTTTTTGTCATTATCCATAAGTAAACTCTTTATTTTTTTGACATATTTAACAGATATTTGGAATTTTAGGGCACAATTATCCCAAGAAACCAAAAATAATATTTGTCCTCCAAATGGCGATATCTTTAGGAATATTAATTTGTATAGTATTCGACGAGAAACAAATATCGATAATATAAGACATACAATTGTAAACATACTTTCGAATTTAATAAATAACGGAATTAATAATGATAATAAAGTATTGGGATGTTATTATATTTTAGGAGCGTTAACGATGGTTAATGAAAACGCCGCCGTAGCTATTCCATGGTTATATCAATCATTCACGTTTATTTAATTAAATTAATTATTTACTATCATTTAACATATACAATATATAATATTTGCGTTAAAACACTTAAAAAGTAATTATTTAGATATAGTATAATAAGATGCCAAGAGTAAATAAATCCACCAAATTATCCGAATCAGTTCACCCAGAAGTTGTTTCTGTTAAATTAGAAGTTGTCGAGAAGGAACCTGTTGTGACTCTTTCAGAAAAAGCACCTAGAGCAAAAAAAACAAAGGCAACCAAAGTTGCTGAACCAGAAGTTGTTTTAGTTAAAACTGAAGTTGTTTCTGTTCAACCAACACCCGAACTTGTTTCATCTAGTTCTAGTTCTGATGAAGTTGTTTCAGACCACGAGGTTGATACACCTGTTGCCGAGCAATCTGTTGAGTTCTTGTCCAAACTTCAACAATTAGGTTCATTGGTTTCATCCATTAAAACTGATTGGAGACTCCTTGAAAAGAAATTGGGACGTGAATTAAAACTTGCCCTTAAACAAAGTTCCAAGAGAAAGAGAAAGTCAGTTAATCGCGCACCTTCTGGATTTGTAAAACCAACCAGAATCAGTGACGAACTTGCCTTATTTTTAGAAAAACCTTCCGGTTCAGAAATGGCAAGAACCGAAGTAACCAGAGATATTAATAAATATATCCGAACCCATAACCTTCAGGATAAGGAAAACGGTCGCAAAATCATCCCTGATACCAAACTTGCGACCCTTCTTAAATTGAACGAATCTGACGAACTTACCTATTTTAATCTTCAGAGATACATGAGTCCTCATTTCGCAAAAGCATCAAAGGACCCTGTATCAGTTGCTACTGAACTATAAACTTATAAATTAATACCATAAAATAAAACCATAAAAATAATAATAAAAATCTATTATTATTTTTAGTCTCTGTTATTCAAATACTTAATTATCGAACCCCAAAACACTATCATTATCATCCATGAAACATTCCTTTTCTAAGATATCTTTATCGAGATGCGGTTGGAAACGCACAACATCATCTATAGTTATTAATTGTTCTTCTTTGGTGAATTGGTAGTTTATGTTTAAAATATACCTTAATACAAAACTATAATCCAAATGCTGGGTTTTTAAAATGTCCACCAAATTCAACGAATATATATGTTTCTTTAATGTTTCTCGGTCATATTTATTTTTATGTAAATCCATAATATTATTTTATTGGGTGTTATTTTATATTATTTTTATTCGAATACTTATTTATTTCGTTGACACAAAAGAATTATTGGATATATTGGGTATTTTTATTAATTGTTGTTGACACAAAAGAATATTGGATATATTGGGTATTTTTATATATTGTTGTTGACACAGAAAGAATAATGTATGTATTAGGTATTATTTATTTATTTTATGTACACAAAAAGAATATTGGATATATAGGGTATTTTTATTAAATTTATGTACACAAAAAAGAATATTGGATATATAGGGTATTATTTATTTAATTTATGTACACAAAAAAAATATTGGATATATTGGGTATTTTTATATATTGTTGTTGACACAGAAAGAATAATGTATGTATTAGGTATTATTTATTAATTGTTGTTGACACAGAAAAAATATTGGATATATTGGGTATTTTTATTAATTGTTGTTGACACAAAAGAATATTGGAATCTATGGGTATTTTTATATATTGTTGTTGACACAAAAAGTAAAAGGGAATCTATAGGGTATTATTTATTTAATTTATGTACACAAAAATAATTATTAATCTATTAGATATTTTTATATATTTGTGTTGACACAGAAAGTAAAAAAAATCTATAGGGTATTTTTATATATTTGTGTTGACACAGAAAGAATATTGGATATATAGGGTATTATTTATTAATTGTTGTAGACACAGAAAGTAAAAGGAATCTATAGGGTATTTTTATATATTTGTGTTGAAACAGAAAGAATATTGGATATATAGGGTATTATTTATTAATTGTTGTAGACACAGAAAGTAAAAGGAATCTATAGGGTATTATTTATTAATTGTTGTAGACACAGAAAGAATATTGGATATATAGGGTATTATTTATTAAATTTATGTACACAGAAAGTAAAAGGAATCTATAGGGTATTATTTATTAATTGTTGTAGACACAGAAAGAATATTGGATATATAGGGTATTATTTATTAATTGTTGTAGACACAGAAAGTAAAAGGAATCTATAGGGTATTATTTATTAATTGTTGTTGACACAGAAAGAATATTGGATATATAGGGTATTATTTATTAATTGTTGTAGACACAGAAAAAATTATTAATCTATTAGATATTTTTATATATTTGTGTTGACACAGAAAGAATATTTAAACTATGGGTATTATTTATATATTGTTGTAGACACAGAAAGAATATTGGATATATAGGGTATTATTTATTAATTGTTGTAGACACAGAAAGTAAAAGGAATCTACCAGGTTTATTTATTTAATTTATATACACAAAAAATAATTATTAAACTATGGGTATTATTTATTAATTGTTGTTGACACAGAAACTAAAAAGGAAACTATAGGGTATTATTTATTAATTGTTGTTGACACAGAAACTAAAAAGGAAACTATAGGGTATTATTTATTTAATTTATATACACAAAAAATAATTATTAAACTATGGGTATTATTTATATATTTGTGTAGACACAAAAAAGAATTATTAATCTATTAGATATTTTTATATATTTGTGTTGACACAAAAAGAATATTGGAATCTACCAGGTTTATTTATTAAATTTATGTACACAGAAAGAATATTGGAATCTATTAGATATTTTGATATATTTGTGTTGACACAGATTGGAGAAATGGATATATATATGGTATTTTTATATATTTGTGTTGACACAGAAAGTAAAAGGAATCTACCAGGTTTATTTATTAAATTTATGTACACAGAAAGAATATTGGAATCTATAGGGTATTTTGATATATTTGTGTTGACACAGATTGGAGAGATGGATAGTATTTTATCCTAATTCGCAAATACTCATTCGCATATTTGTCAACAAGTATTCATTC
>Ga0209596_1001850_pt1 | contig 17837 bp, 14 predicted proteins | sample M_130807_MF_Meta_FD_187314 | JGI IMG/M metagenome (GOLD analysis project Ga0209596, IMG submission 187314) | Freshwater microbial communities from Lake Montjoie, Canada to study carbon cycling - M_130807_MF_MetaG (SPAdes) (version 2) | ecosystem: Environmental > Aquatic > Freshwater > Lake...
GAAGTTCCTGTTTATATTGAAAACATTAATAGAGAAAATATAAATTTGCAGATATATAAAAAGATGGTAGATAAACATGGTGATATATATGTAAATAAACCTGATAAAGAAGCCCTTGAAAAAGCATTATGGGAATTATATTTACAACACAATTTAGAACCATTTATAGAATACTTAACTAGTCAAATAACAATTGTTGAAACAACACATGAACTAGAATCATATTATAATATTACTTTAGATTATTTAGCATATTTTTATATTTTTTGTCAATCATTTGATAATAATAATAGACTTTTAATACCATTACTTATTTTATATAAATTAATACAAGATAGTCATATTTCTAAAATATTTACTAGAACTGTATTAGATAAGTTTTATGATACACATATAATATCAGATTCTAATCCACATAATTTTTTAATTAATACAATTATTTATTTAATACTAATAAAAAAACATATAAGATTTGATCAAAAATATTATGGATATTACCCAGACCATGACTCTAAAGGTAATCGTAATATGCTTTTTTATAATTATGTACTTTTTAAAGATATTCCAATTATTAATAATTATTATTATGAAATTGTTAAAAATCTTGTAGATGATTTAAATACAAATATTAATCTATTACCAGATATTGTTAATTTTACAGATAGTCGTTTAGAAAATAAAAACTCAAACCTTGAGTATTATATTCTTCTAAAAGATAGGGGTGGAAAAATACTTGTAGACTATTTGTCTAAAAAACAAACCGTGGAAAAATCATCATTTCCGTACAAATACATATGTATTAATTCTATAAATTTTTTATTATGGAATATATTAATAAATTATATAGATGAAGAATTGCCTGAGTTTACTATTACACGTCCACCACCACAAAAAACAATACACTTTGAAACATACGGTCATTATAACAAAAAATTATATGATATATATGAATTAAAAAATATTATTATAGATGATAATGCACATTTATTTGGATATCCCGGTGGCTTTAGCGCAACTGACCAAAAAATATTATTATTTAAGGAAACTATTTATAATAAATTAGATGCTGAAATTATCCAAGGAAAACCAACATTTGACATATTAAAACATTATATTATTTATTTTTATTTATGCGAATTTTCTAGCAATACATTACAAAAAACAGATCCTATATTTACAAAATATAATGGATATATAACTGAATATTTTAATGAATACTATAAATTAGATTATTTTAAAACACTAGTATATACTTATATATTAAAATATGATTTGTCATATAATATTCCTAAAATAGAAGAAATTAAAATTACTGATGATTGTTTAATATCAATTGTAGAAAAACAATATTTTGTGTTATCGCAATATGAATATATAATTGGTGAAAATGGAGTTTTCAATTCAGTTATTGATTTTTATACAATTAGGTATAATGATAAATATACATTATTTTTTTATAGAAAAGATGAAACAACAGATGTGTCAATTAATATTATTAGAACTTTAGTGTCATTATCTAATTTTATATATTTGGCATTAAATTTTTATTATTATAAAGATGGTGCAAAAATTATTGGAATTAATAAAAATAATCTAAATATAAGAATAGAATATAATGATATTTTAGATATGGATTATTTTGAACATGACGATAAATATAAAATAGTATTCTATACTGAATTATTCCATACTAAATTCCATGATAAATATTTTCAATTTTATAATTTAATGACATATAATGATATTTCTATATTTATATACAAAGATGAAAAAGACACTTATTATTTAAGAACACTTAATTATGATTTTGTTTTTACAATGCGCAATGGAAATATTTTTTATACTAGTAATGATATTGAATACCTAGTCAATTTTTATAATGATATAGACATTTATAATAATAATGGTATATTAAAATTATCTTCTGGAGATAATCATAAATTATTATGTATATATAATTATTATCATATACTAGACAGACCGCCGCTAAATGATCAAAAAGATATGACTTTTATAAATCCAGAGTTTTTCTCTAAAAAAGACACAATTTCACGTGACACTGGTATTCCTATTGAATTTAAACAGCATTACTATAAAATAATTAATAAATATAATGATAAATATATATTTACTAATATAGATGAAGTATTTGCCTTATTAATTAATTGTTTAAATTATAATAGTCCTTATTTAATATTAAAAAATATTGAACAAATTAAAAATATTTTAAATAATAATAAATCAGAAAATTATGAGCGTTTATTAAATACATTACTTAAAAGATTTGACAATATATATAGTATTTCAATATTATTATTATTTTACAAAGATAAAAAATTAAATGAATATTATTATTCACATGCAAATAATTTATATACAAAATATAATATTTTATTAGAATTAAATTATGACCAAGAATCTGCATCTAAGGAGTTTACTTATACTAATTTGGAAACTGATTTAGTTTATAATCCAAAAAGCGAAAATTATTTATATTATCAATTTGACTTTGTCCCTTATCAATCAATAGGAAAGATGAATATTATTTTAACTTCAGAATTAAATGGTGAACTTATGATAGGAAAAAAATCTAATTTGGAATATATATACACATACTTATCAACTACTCTAGAAACAGTACATCATCATCAAATAAATATAATATTATCTGATATATCTACTGATACACCTACTGATACACCTACTAATACACCTTTAAAAATAAAATATGTAAACCATGTGCGTGTAGCAAGTGAAATTTATAAAGAATCATTTAAATCATTATTAACAATGTATATTTCTATTTTAGATGATACCACATTTGATAATAATATTATAAAAGCCACTGAATTATTTAATTATTTAATTAAAACTGATAAAACTGAATTATATCCCATTCAAGAATTAATTATGGGTTCTGGTAAAACAACTAGTATTACTCCATATATTTGTATCTTATTACTCGCACATTTTCTTAAAGGTACAATTACAAATTATGATTATAAAAATGAAATATATATTGTTATGCCTGAATTTTTAATCAATCCATCATTTGAAATACTTATGAAATATGTATTTCCTTTATTTAATAATATTGAAATTTTAATACATCCGGTAGATTCAAATTATGAAAATTCATTTCAGGTTTATCTTATTAGTGATACTAATTATAAAATTATGTTTTTACAAAAACAAATTAATACAGATAAAAAATATATGATATATGATGAAATTGATATGATGGCAAATCCATTAACATGTGAATTAAATATACCATTTGATAAAAAACAATTAATATCGTTTGATGAATTATATACACTTAGTAAAATATTATATGAGGATATATTTATTAATCATGATTTTTGGGAGAGTATAATAGATGCATCTAAAATTACACAACATAATGGAATACACTCCTACTTTTTTATAATGAATCCTGCAATAACACAAGAAATTAATATATATTATGATAAAATAATTAAAGAAAAATTTTCAACAGAACAACTAGAAAAATTAAAACAGTTAATACAATATATTAAAGATAATGTGCTACTTTTTATATTAACAAAACAATTTAATTTTGATTATGGAATGCCTGAAACATATAGTTTAAATTTATCAGCTAAATATAAATTCAAAGCAATTCCATATTCAGCAGTTGATAATCCACTTATGGGTTCTGAATTTTCAGATTTTATATTAACATATATTTTAACATTTTTTTGTTATAAAATTGTAGATTCAAAATATAGAAAAATTGATAAAGATTATATAATTACATATTTTGAAACTACAGAAAATTATGAAAAGATATTTAATTTTTTATCAGATAAGCCGCCTACAATAGCAAAGTATATAGCTTTTAGTGATCACTATAAAAATAAATATAAGGAAAAGTGTCAATTAGACAATGACGATTTTGAAATTATAATAAAACAAATTTTAAAAAAGAATAATGATTATCATTATCAGTGTCTCAATATATCATTTAATGATTTATTACTTTATAAAAATGTTAAAAATTTTGTTTGTTTTACAGGAACTGCATACATTCAAGTGCCTGTTGATGATAAACATATAAAATTTGATAACAATGATTTCATAAATTTTAGTTTAATTGAGAATAAAAAAATATCAGAAGTAATAATATATATTATTAACAATAAGGATATTGTAAAGAATCTATATAATAATGATAACATATTAATTGATGATATTTTTAAGTGTTTAACTGAGTATGATGTATTAATAGATATTGGAGGGATATTTATTAGTTATAATATTAATGATTTTATTAAAAAATATAAAGGATTAAAAGGTAGGAAAAAATATTTTGTATATTTTAATAATGGAAGGAAAATTTATAATTTAGACACAGATAATTATGTAGATAAAAATGTAGTAAACGATACAAATACCTTTTATTATTTTAGTAATAAAAATATTACAGGTGTAGATGCAAAGGACATAATGAGTACGACTGCGCGTGGATTAATTACAATTACAAATAACACAAATATAAGAGATTTTTCCCAAGGGATATTTAGAATGAGGCATATATTAAAAGGACAATCATGTGATATAATATTTAATGAGATATTTAATGAGATAATTATACAAGTTGGTGGTTGTGATAATTTTAAAAAAATAACAAAAGATGGCATGACTGATGATGAAATACGACATCGCATTATTATAAATTTACAAAATCAACAAAATATAATTGAAAAACAAAAAGAAAAAGTATTAATTAAACAAAATATTTTTGCATTAAAAAAAATTGCTACAAATTATAATGCACTGGTATTATATTTAGATCCAATGACATCAATATATATTGACTCAGTTAAAAAATTTAATAAGTATGTTAAACATTATACACCAACGCCTAAATTTGATATTGAATCATTTAATATTATTGATAAAATTAATAAACCTGTCAAAGATAATTTGGCGTCAAAACCATTATTAAAAAGTTTAGTTGATAAATATTTTACATTAAAAATTGATATAATTGGAAGTAAACAAAATATGGTTCAAAAAAAAGAAAAAGTAAAAGAAGAATCTGAAAATAGTTCACTTGTTGTAAATAAATCAACAACAATGCACACACAATTAGATGAGAAAGGTATAATATACTCCGATTTCACTAGTAAAAAAGAAAGTAAAAATCAAATATTAGTAGCATATAGATGTGATATTGAGTATTTAGATATATTACTAATCTATGACGATACTAATAATAATTTGGTAATTATTGATACAGATAAATTAACTAATTTTTTAATATATAATGAAGATATACTACAATATACATTTATACCATTTTACAATAAAACAATTTATGGTAAACAAATTAGTAATGACCTTGTAAAATATTTATTCCAACTTGCATTAACTACATTAAATACTATTATGATAAATTATAAATATCCAGATAAGGTGCTAAATAACTATTCAAAATTAATACAACATTTAAATAATATCAAGTATAATACTAACCCCGAATATACATTTATGAAAACAAAACCAACATTAACATTTTTACAGCTTAAAATTCCCATTCCATTTATAAATTTTGACAAAATAAGAACGAATATAGTATATAATAAACTAAAAAAGGACAAGCAAGTATATATGAAATATATTAAATACAAGACTAAATATTTAAATTTAAAAAATATAAAAGTATATCCAGTATATCATTCTGATAATATAATTAAAGATTCTGACTCATTTTATAAAAAGTATACAAAATATAAAACAAAATATTTACAATTTAAAAATAAAATTTAATCAAATTATTTATAATAGATAATAAAACATATATCTTTTCTTCATTAAAATTTTTTATATAATGTAAAAAATCTGCTAAAATAAAATTATTTTCGTTTTCAGACTTTCGCTGATTCGTAGAGTCCGCCCTGAAAGTGTTCAAAAACGCGACGAGGGTACGTATCTTGAGACGCGGGAAACCCGTGCTGTGCGGGATGACTAACTGTGATACACCAAGCATCTTTGTATGTACCAACGGCAACTACCGTCCCTATAAAAGGGTATTTGATGGGACGTCCGTCTGAATCTGGCCATACACAAGACACTTGGCTACCAACACTATAAGGACACTTGACCACTTTGTTCCGGGTTGGCACACTCTTGGTCACCCTGGTCGTCTTGGTTGTCTTGGTCGTCTTGGTCACCATGGTCTTCTTGGTCTTGGTCACCGTGGTCTTCTTGGTCTTCTTGGTCACCGTGGTCTTCTTAGTCACCGTGGTCTCGGACTGCTTCAAACCCGCTAACAAGTCTGATTCTACTGATACGATTGCTTCAAAAAGCAGAAAAAGGTTGCACATTTTAGAACAAACACATACAATTGAAATATTGACACTAATATACACTTAATATTTCAATTTTTATTATAATAATTTTAATAGTTGTTCTTTTTCAGGGGTTGTGTTGTAATCTAAAAATAATTTAATTGACACATTATATGAGGATACATTAATTATAAATCCATCACGAACAGGTATCCATTGTTTAATATCAATATTTTTATTTTCATCAATATTTATATAAATATCTAAACCATAAATTAATTCATATATAGTCATTGGATGTTCTAATAAAATATATTTATTGTCCCATACTAAACTATTTTGTAAATGTAATTTTATAATTAGATTCCCATATTCTTCATTATATATATCACCATTATTTATAAATATAATATATGGTTTTGATAAATCTATTATAAATGTTGTTGTTATTTCATCATCATTTACATTTCTTTTAATTTTAATTTCACGTTTTTTATTATTAATAATATCACTTAAATTAATTGTTAAATCCAATTTAATATCTAATTTATTTATTCTATTATAATATTCAGGTAATTCATAATAATATTGTGGTTGTTTTTCATTGATACTAAATATATCAGTAGTATTAGTATTAATAAATAATGATAAAATATCTGCAATATTAAATGTTTTAATAAAATAATTAAAATCAAAATCATTCAAATCAAAAATATCTATATTTTCTTTCATTATTTTATTTAACATATCCATAAAATTTATTTGTTTTGTTGGTGTCATTTTATTATATTCTTCTCTTGTTATTGGATTAATTAATATTTCATATGCAGTTTGAATTTGTTGGAAATGTTCTACAGCATTAGGTAATTTATTTTTATCTGGATGATATAATTTTACTAAATGTAAATATGATTTTTTAATTTCTATTTCAGTTGCATCTGGTGTAATTTCTAATATATCATACAGGTCCATTTATATATATTTAAAACATTAATCTTTATATTCTAATATAAAATATGGAAAATAACATTTTTATTAAAAATAAAAAAGGTAAGCATAATCCTGATATTGAAAATAAATTACAAACTAAAGAATCAGAACGAAATGCAACAATATTTAATTTAACCAATTCTATATATAATCCTGTAACTGGTATTATTCCTTCTCAAATATCATCAATGAATGATTTAGTATTACAAGTAGATAATCCTTATACACAAAATGATATTAAAAATTTAATAATGAATAAAGAATCAGAAAGACAAAATCAAGATGTACAATTTAAACCACTTCAAACAAAAATAACTCCTGTTGTATCCGGAATAAATCCATCAAAAAAGGAAAATTATATTGAAACATATGAAGAACTTAAAAAAAGTTCAACAAATAATAATAAACAATCTAAAGAAAAATATAACAATATCTTGGACGGACTTAAAGATTTAGGTATTATTAAATGATAATGAATTTTAATGATTCTGTAGAACCTGAATCCAGTCGTAATAATTTACCTGAGAGTATTATTTATAATAATTTAATAACTAAATTATCAGAAATAAAAAAAAATATAGAAAAAATACATGTATATACATCAACTAATGATAATAATAAATCTGTTGAATATTTAGAAAAATTAAATGAAATATCAATACTAATTAATAATATGCATGCGGTTTCAACTGATTTATTAGATGAATATACAATCACTCTTCCGGATAATGTATTATCACATGAAGAACAACGAAAACGAGAGTTATTAAAAATAAATAAAAAAATATATAATACATTTGTTCCTTATATGTTATATATGAGTATACTATTACAAAATTCAAACTAAAATTAGTTTAGAATGGTCTTATTTGAATGAGCGCTTCATAGTCAAGGCTCACTTGGCCGACATTGCGCGCTCGACGTTACCTTACTAGCTGGTGGTCATCAAGCAGGAAGGTGTCAGCACCAGCATCTCATCGGACGGGTCGTTTTCATTGGTAGGCGTGAGCTTGGGCGTTGGCTTGGGTGCCGGTGTGGGCGTGGTTTTGACGGAGGCCGATTGTCCGCTGCTCGGCGGCATCTGCTCCATATCCATCTGCTCCATATCCTCTATTATTTCCGCCCAGATAATGCGTCTGGTTGTTTCGTACATTTTAATGGTATAATTATAAATAAAGCCATTAAACACTTACTATTTCAATTTTTTATATATACTTATAAATTGTTTAGATATAACCTGTAAAACAACGGAAACGATAATTAAAAATAAATAAAAAAATATATAATACATTTGTTGCTTATATGTTATATATGAGTATACTATTACAAAATTCAAACTAAAATTAGTTTGAGTTTTTCGCTTCAAGCAAAGTGAATTAAGCAACCAGTCGACAATATCTGACAGGTTTGCACAAGTCACTCTTCAGAAGCGCTCCGAGTTGACCGGGCTCATCGGCGGTTCATCCGCACCACACGGATCGCCTCCACATGTTGTCACGCGGGTCGACGCGCGGATTGGTGCGGACTTCATGCGCGCCAGTGAGGGCTCGGTGGTCTCAGTGGGCTTGGGCGCGGTGGGCGCGGTGGGCTCGGGCGCGGTGGGCTCGGGCTCGGTGGGCTCGGGCTCGGTGGGCAGCATCGACATTGAGCGGCTTGGCATGAAGTCGGACATGAGGATCTCTAATAGTATAATTATAAACGAATCATTAAACACTTAATATTTCAATTTTTTATATATACTTATTATAAATTATTCAGATATAATCTGTAAAATAATAAAAACAAGAGTTATTAAAAATAAATAAAAAAATATATAATACATTTGTTCCTTATATGTTATATATGAGTATACTATTACAAAATTCAAACTAAAATTAGTTTGGAGAAGTTAACACCTTCTGAATGCACCTAAGCAAACGCTTGACCGTTGTTGTCTTCGCGCGGAAAGAGGCATTTGCGAACATGCTGAGAATTATTTGTTGACAGTTGTCCAAATGTCACTTTCTTGGCTTCTTTATGTTCGCCAGTGACACCTTGACATTCGCCAAAAGTCACTAGCTGCGCAAGTTGCCCTATGGTAGTCATTTTGTAACACTATATATTATAAAGGAACTAATAAACACTAATTATTTCAATTTTTAATTTATACTATATTATTACACTTTTTTCTATTATATAAATAAAGAATAATCTATTACAAAATGCAAACTAAAATTAGTTTGGTGTCTTCAAGAAACTTCTTCAAGAAACTTCAAGAAACTTCTTCAGACCTCAGTGTCCGCCTCCGATCCGGTGCACGCGATAGCGTATTCTTTTCTTCTTCCGACATCTCGCGAGTTGGAGGGGTGGTATACCCACTGATAATGACACTGCTATCCTCTGGCAGGTTGTTCGCAGGGATGGTATAACCACTGCTGTTGTCATCTGATGGGAGGTTGTCCACTGGTGATGCGGGTCCGACCGAATAAAAAGGCGAATCCTGAAAGGGGCCTATTGAAGGCAATGGACCAATTGAAGGCATGCCGACTCTTTGTCTCTTTGAAGACAAGTCCTGATCGAGAAACGTCTCATTGAGTTCAGACCATCCTGATCCGCATCGAGTGCACCCTGAGTCCGCAGAGCCGCATCGGTTAGGTGAAGACATTACTCGCAAAAGAGTGAAATCTGTCTATAATTGTATAAAAGGAACTAGTAAACACTAATTATTTCAATTTTTTTAAAAAATATAAAAATTTATATTCTTTACTAATTATTCCTTTACAGAATCATCAATAAGTGTATATTCATTATCTATACCAAGTGCAATAAGTGCCATACCTAATACCGAATTTTTAGGAATAGGATCATCACTTAATTTAACTTCATTACGTGCAAGATATCTTATAAAATCAACTATTTCAGGACTAACAATATCTTCTGTATCTGTAATAAACATTTCTACACGTTGCCATGTTATTAAAAAGGCAAATACTTGTGGGTTTAAACAATATTGATAATCACATGGAGATTTTCGTAAGTTCTTTGTAAATTTTGCACGATTTTTATCATTTTTATATATTTGTAATTCATTTAAATAACGTTGCATACAATATGATATTTTAATTTCTTTACCATCTCTTATAATATTATAGGTATATTCAATTACACCATATTTATCTGGTTCGGAGTCAGTCGTGCCATTTCTAATCAAAGAGTTCATCTTAATTAAATTTAATAATGTAATAATTTTAAATGCAAGTAATTATAATATCAATTTTTTATAATAATTAGATATAATTAAAATTATATCTAATCATTAATAATTATGAGTGAAAAGAGAAAATATATAAAAGATTTTTCATATCCTGAATTAGAAGGACCTGATTTATTAGCTGATATTTTTAAAAAAAGAGAATTTTATTATTATAAAGTTCCTAGTCGTGAAATTATGAAAACATATGATGATGTTAAAAAATATAGAGCATTAAATTGTAAACAAGGTGATTTTGATCCTAGAGAACAACAATCTATTATTCCTAATTATATTAGTCCATATACACCATATAAAGGTATCTTATTAATGCACGGGGTTGGGTCTGGTAAAACAATGACTGCTATTAGAATTGCAGAACAATTTAAAGAACAAGTTAAAAAATATGGAACTAAAATTTATGTAATTGTTCCCGGGCCAAATACCCGAGAAAATTTTAAGAAAGGGTTATTAACCGATACAGGTGATACATATCTTAAAAATAAAGAAGCATTAAAACAAATGAGTAAAATAGAAATTGATAGAACTAAAAAAATGGCATTATACGATGCCCTGCAATATTATAAAATATTATCTTATAAAACATTTTATAAGAAAGTATTGGGTGAAAAAATTGTAGATAAGAAATTAATAGGTAAAACAAATAGTCTTAATCCGGATAGTATCAAAGAGAATGTTAAAATTAAATCGACTTATCGTAAAAATACAGAAGGTGAATTTGAACGTGATATAGTTGCAGATCGTATTATTAACATGAGTAATGCGGTGCTTATTGTAGATGAAGCTCATAATTTGTCAGGTAATGAATACGGAGAAGCATTAAAAAAAATAATAGAAAATTCTGAAAATCTACGCGTTATATTATTAACTGCAACTCCTATGATAAATTTGGCTGATGAAATTGTAGATTTATTAAATTTTATTAGACCTAAAACAGATCAAATACAAAGAGATAAAATATTTACAAGTGATAAAAATTATCAAATGCAATTGAAAAAAGATGGTTTAGATTATTTAAAAAAGAAAGCATTAGGATATGTTAGTTATTATCGTGGTTCTATACCTTTCACTTTTGCAAAAAGAGTTGAAATAGGACAAGTTCCTACAGGTATGTTATTTACACCTGTTATTAAATGTTTTATGGATCCATTTCAATATAGTACATATACCGAAATAACAATAAATGTAGATGATCCATTAGATAGAGCCTCATCTGCCGCAGCCAATTTTGTTTTCCCTGGATTATCTAAAGATAAATCAAATATTGTAGGATATCATTCAACAGAAGGTATGAATACAGTTGTTTCACAAATAAATACAGATGGTCCAAAATTGAGGGCATTAATTAATAAGAAATTATATAATAAAAAATTATCACAAGTAGAAGAAGATAATTTTATTATGGAAAATGAAAAAAAAAATATTACTGGATTAATATTAAAACTTGAATATATTAAAACATTTTCTATAAAATTTTATACTATTTTAACTAATATTAATAAATTAATTGTAGGACAAAAAGGACCCGCAACTGCATTTATTTATTCTAATTTAGTTAAAGCAGGTGGTATGGAATTATTTGCTGAAGTATTATTACAAAATGGATATTTAGAATATCAAGATGATGCAAAACAATATGATATTAAAGATGAAACAATTGATTATAAAACTGGTATAACTTATTTAGATTTTAAAAAAAAGAAAATGAATATGTCTGATTTTAGACCTGCTACATTTATTTTAATTACTGGTGGTTCTGATGAAATGGGCGAAGACCTACCAGAAATTAAACAGAAAATTGTTCAAGAGGTGTTCAATAGTCCAGATAATATTGATGGAAGACATATTAAATTTATATTAGGTTCCAGAGTTATGAATGAGGGCGTTACACTTAAAAATGTTAAAGAAGTTCATATAATAGATGTATTTTTTAATATACCTAAAGCAGAACAAGTAATTGGTAGAGCTATTCGCATATGTGTACATCAAGATGTTATTAATGATAATTATAAATATCCATCAGTTAATGTCTATCGATATGTTGCTGCATTAAATGATAAAAATAAATTATCAACTGATGAATTATTATATCAAAAAGCAGAATTAAAATATTTAACTGTTAAGGAAGTTGAAAGAGGATTAAAAGAAGTATCAATGGATTGTCCATTATTATTACATGCAAATATGTTCCCAGAAGAATTAAAAGAATATAGTAATTGTGTATATCCAACATTAGAAAATGTAAAAGCAGGAAAACAAATTTGCCCGGCTTTATGTGATTTTAAAAAGTGTGAATTAAAATGTGATTCAACTAAACTAAATAATTTATATTGGGATAGTAAAAAACAAACTTATAAAAAATTAGAGAAAGGTGATATAAATTATAATACATTTAACGATGATTTAGCAAGATATGAAATTATTTTAATAAAAAATCGTATAAAAGATTTATATAGATTTAAACATGTATATTTATATGATGAAATTAAAAATGAAATAAAAAAATCATTTATTGAACATCAAGCAGAATTATTTGAAGATTATTTTTTAGACCAAGCATTAGAAGATATGATGCCAAAAACTGAAAATGATTTTAATAATTTTAAAGATACATTATATGATAAATATAATAAAAGTGGTTATTTAATACAGCGAGATAAATATTATATATTTCAACCAATTAATGATAATGAAGATATTACAATGCATTATAGACAAAATATAGATCTAAATCAAAAAAATCAAGTATCAATAAATAATTATGTTAAACAAAAATTTAAGAAATCTTATAAAAAACAAACACCTAAAAAAGAAGATAAACAAGAAGTTGATGTGAAAGAAGATAATAAAGGTTATAATTATGATGATACATTTGATTATTATAATGATAGAAAAGAAAATTTTATAGTTGGTATAATTGATAAAAATACAAATAAATTATCTACAGATAATATTGATTTATTTAAAATAAGACCTCCTCGAAATAAAAATATTGATAAGAAAAGAGGTATTGGTATTCCAACATTCAAAGGCGCTGTTTGTTCTACATCAAAAGATAAAGAATATTTAATAAAATTAATTAAAAAAGTTCCTAATATTTCTAATAATGAAATAACACGTATTAATAAATTAACACGAGAAAATATATGTCTAGAATTAAGAGATAAATTATTATATTTGGAAAAATATGCAACTACAAAAGATGATAATAAAGTCACATATGTTATGGTTCCTTACGACCATCCAACATTACCATTCCCATATAATTTGGAAGATAGAATTAAACATTATATTAAAATAATTAATAAAGCAGCTGGTACAAAAATAGATTTACTAGTAAAAAAACAACATAAAGATGTTGATATTAAATATGAATTAATATTAGAAAATGATAAATATTCATCCGAATTTATAGATACAATAAAACAATTAGGATTCAAATTAAATAAAGATACATGGACCTATTTATTACAATAATAAAAAAATTGAAATTTTAAATGTATACTCAGGGCTGATTATGAAATTAATAGTATCTGACTGGCAAATGTCGTCCCCGTGGCTACCTAAGAGTTCAATTATTCCGTGTGATGTTTGTCAGACGGAAAGAGCTACCTTTATATACACTCGCCGAGGAATCTATGGTTCGATAGTGAACTATGTGTGTGAAGCGGACACGTGCGGAAATAATGACTTTTTGACAAGGCGTAATACCCGCCCCGAAGAGCATAATGCTGCCGTCGCCTTTTTCAGAAAGCTTAACGAGGCAGCTGCTGTGAGGAAGGCTACACAATAATAAGGCGTGGAGAGTGTCTACTATTTCTTCAAAAATTTAAATTTTTAAATTTTTGACGCAATATAAAATAGATTTTATTACAATAATAAAATAACTGGCGCATGGTCGCTACCGAATACATGTGTTAAAATACCACTATCTTTTAATTTCTTTTTTAATCGTTTATCAATTAAAAAATAATCAATTCTCCAACCTGAATTCTTTTCACGTGATCTTCTCATATACGACCAATAACTATATAATATTTTTGTAGGATATAAATCTCTAAAAGTATCTAATAAATTATTATTTAATAATATTTTATTAAATGACTCTCTTTCTTCTATTGTATAACCTGCTGATCTTAAATTTATTTTTGGATTTTTCAAATCAATAGCATTATGTGCAACATTTAAATCACCGCATATAATAACAGGTTTAGTTTTTTGTAATTCACTAATAAAATTCTCAAAAGCTCTATCCCAAACAGTTGTTCTCCAGTCTAATCTTGCTAATAATTGACCAGAGTTGGGTGTATATACATGTAGTAAATAATATGCTTTATATTCTACTGTTATTACACGTCCTTCATCATCAATCTCAACATTATTATGTTTTAATCCATAATTAACACTTAATGGTTGTTTCTTACAAAATATAGCAGTTCCACTATATCCACCTTTTGTTTTACACGGACTCCAATATCTAAATTTAAAATGAGGGAATTTTTTAATTATTTCTTCATCAGTTGCTGTATACGGACAACTTATTTTAGTTTCACCCATACAAAAAATATCAGGATCTTCATCATTAATTAGTTTATCTAAATTATCAGTTTTTAATAACGACCTTATGCCATTTACATTCCATGCTATGATTTTCATTATTAAATACAATATGTTATTTTTTTAATTATTATTATTTTCAATATTATACAAAAATTGAATATAATATTAATTATATAAATATTTCATATATTAAATATGATGCACCATAATATGCAAGATGTTATCAATGAAAATAAGCGACTTGTTCTTGAAGTTGCTAATTTACAAGCACAACTAGATGAATCAAATAAACTAATTGACTGGCTATTGATTGCACCACCAGAACAAATAAAACAAGCAGTAGATTTTGCAAACCGTGCAAATGCAGAATATAAAAACGGTATAAACTCATTAATACGCGACGCTTTTGCACAACCGTAAACTTTATTTTATTTAATCATTATTTATAAATAAATAAATAACATAGAGGATAAAACAGATAATATATAATATTAATTTAATTTAATGTCACAGATAGAATTACATATTGATCAATTACAATTACATGCACTATATAGTCAGTGCACTGCTGATCTTCGCGAATATGTCCAACATAATCCAGGAATTCCTCTAAATATTAAAACTATTTTGAAAAACACCATTTGGATAGAAGTCATTTATTCAATTGATGAGCTACAAGCTATCATGGATGTTTTACGCAAATCCGCTAGTAGTAAATGGTTAAATTATCATTACAAAATTATTTTTGCAATCCTTGATGATACATATAAAGAAGCACAATGTATTCTTTATCCAGATATAACAACCATTACTAAATAATTTTATTTTATATACACTATACTAATAATAAATTATTGTTTACAAAATATTTAGCTAGATAACTTTATACAATAATAACGCATATCTGTTAGCAATAAATAACATATAATATTATTTTTTTATTTTGACATTTTTGCCAACATTTTCGTGGCTCGAGTATTACCTTGCTCAACAGCTAATTCAAACATTTTTTTAGCTAGTAGATGTTTATCTTATGATTAAAAAAATTTCCTAATTCCAACTGAGTATCTGCAACATCTTTACCATCCATCTCGTCTAATATTAATCTTAATACATTATTACCTTCTGAATTATGGGGTGTAGCTAATTCAGCCATTTTTGAACATCGTAACTAACTTAACCTTGGCGACCTCATGACCTTGCTTCGCAGCTAATTCAAACTTTATTCTAGCTTGATTAATATCTTTATCACCACCCTCGCCATAATAGAACATTATACCTAACATATACAGGGCCTCAGCATGATTTTGCTTCGCAGCTAATTCAAACTTTTTTCTAGCTTGAATAATATTTTGTACACCACCATCGCCCATATAGAACATTATACCTAACATATACTGGGCGTCAGCATGATTTTGCTCCGCAGCTAATTCAAACTTTTTTCTAGCTTGAATAATATTTTGTACACCACCATCGCCCTTATAGAACATCAAACCTAACATATACTGGGCGCCAGCATGATTTCGCACAGCAGCTAATTCAAACTTTTCTCTAGCTAGTCTAATATTTTCTTTACTACCCTCACCATCATTATATAACATTGTTCCTAACATATACTGGGCATCAACATGATTTTGCTCCGCAGCTAATTCAAACTTTAATCTAGCTTGATCAATATCTTTTTGACCACCCTCGCCATAATAGAACATCATACCTAACATATACTGGGCGTTAGCATTACCTTGCTTTGCAGCTAATTCAAACTTTAATCTAGCTTGATCAATATCTTTTTGACCACCCTCGCCATTAGATAACATCACACCTAACATATACTGGGCGTCAGCATGACCTAGATCCACAGCTAATTCAAACATGTCTCTAGCTTGATCAATATCTTTTTGATCACCCTCGCCATTATAGTACATCATACCTAACATATACTTGGCGTTAGATTCTGTATTAGCATTACCATTATTTGCAGCTAATTCAAACATGTCTCTAGCTTGATCAAAATCTTTTTGACCACCCTCGCCATTAGATAACATCACACCTAACATATACTGGGCGTCAGCATGATTTTGCCCCGCAGCTAATTCAAACATGTATTTAGCTTGAATAATATTTTTTTCACCACCCTCGCCCCTGTATAACATTACTCCTAAATTATACTGAGCATCAGCATGACCTTGATCAGCAGCTAATTTAAAATATTCTCTAGCTTGAACATAATCTTGTACACCACCCTCGCCTGTATATGACATCATACCGACCTTATACTGGGCTTTAACAAAACCTTGATCCGCAGCTAATTTAAAATATTCTTTAGCGAGATAAATATCTTTGTCACCACTCCGTCCATAATATAACTTTGTTCCGAAATTAAATTGAGATATGTAATAACCCTGATTCGCAGCTAAACCATAAAATTTCCTAGCTTCATCAAATGTGTGTTTGTCATCATAGTATTCACCTATTAATTCTTGTATATACCTATCCTTAATTGTATCTAACTCTTTAAACTCTAAAAGTTTTTTGATATCAATATCTAAAGTTGTATCTTCTTTTGTATGTTTTGATATAACTGTTAAATAGAACACTTTTGATATTTTTTTTATATCACCTTTATAAGTTTTAATATCATCTATAAATTCTAAACAACCTTCAATAATATATAATTGTTTTTCTGTTGTTCCTTGTCGTAATAAGTCTTTCCATTTACA
>Ga0209596_1001851_pt1 | contig 17835 bp, 15 predicted proteins | sample M_130807_MF_Meta_FD_187314 | JGI IMG/M metagenome (GOLD analysis project Ga0209596, IMG submission 187314) | Freshwater microbial communities from Lake Montjoie, Canada to study carbon cycling - M_130807_MF_MetaG (SPAdes) (version 2) | ecosystem: Environmental > Aquatic > Freshwater > Lake...
ACTGCGGTATTGAGCATGTGACTACAGTCTTTAGCATGGATTATGGAATTAGTGGAAAAACAGCAGCCGTTGCTGCTGCGTCAGCAGGGCTTGGGCTGGCCACCGCTCGCTCGCTCGCAAGCGCAGGGGTGCGTGTGGCGATTTGCTCGCGCGAGCAAGGCAGAGTCGATGCAGCAGTGGCAGTGATTGGACATGGGGCGATTGGATTTGTCTGCGATGTCTCCACTGCTGCAGGGGGTCGCCAATTCGTTGAACAGGCAATCTCTGAATTGGGTTCAGTTGATATTTTGATCGCCAACGGAGGCGGACCACCTGCTGGAACATTTGCATCAACGCCTGAAGATGAGTACATCGGTGCGCTCGAAAAAAATTTATTGTCGGTGGTAGCGATGTGCCATGCCGCCGTGCCAGCGATGCGCGAGCGCAAATGGGGACGCATTGCTGCCATAACGTCAGTGGCCGTGCGTCAGCCGATACCCAGTTTAATTTTGTCCAATACGGCTCGCGCCGGCGTGACAGGATTTCTTAAAACATTGGCCAGAGAAATTGCCTGTGATGGCGTGACGGTGAACTCGATACAACCAGGTATCCATTCAACCGATCGAGTTGCTCAGTTGTACGGGGCAAACGCTGACGGAGCAGCGTTGGGGATTCCGGCTGGAGTCATGGGGGACCCTGCGGACTTTGGAGAAGTGGCAGCGTTCTTATGCAGTGAACATGCCAAGTTCATTACTGGTGTGCAACTTCATATTGACGGTGGCTCGTATGCCGGATTGTTGTAGCGCGCAGCGGTGATACATCATGTTGTTGCATTCACGTGGGCCAAGGATCTGCCCGAATCACATCTTGAGCGCGTTGCTGCCGGGCTTGAAGAATTACAGAAACATCTTGCTCATGTGATTGTCTCGTATCACTACGGACCAGATGCAGGAGTGGTAGCTAACGGCAATGCTGATTACGGAATAGTTGCTACTTTTGCGACAGAAGATGACTGGCGCGTCTATGACACGGATTCGCAGCACAACACAGTTCGTGCCGAACTATTCAAGCCTTATGTCAGCGCGCGCACTGCAATTCAGTTTCGTTCGTAGCGGCATTCGCAGCAATGCGTTGTTCCCATCTGTTGCAGATTCGCCACGCCAACACAACTAGCAACCATCCAAAGATGCAGTCAACAACCCAATGTTCGCCAAAATATGTGAGAGTGATGCACATTGCAAGCGGGAACAATGCGCTGCATATCTGGATCCATCGTGCACGATTCCGCACGACCCAGATTGTGACGAACAGACTAAAGGCTGCATGGAGCGATGGCATCGCAGCGACTCCATTGAGAACTGCAGCCCCGCGGTCCCAAACTTTTGACACCGTATGCATGTTTAAGTGATTCCATCCGCGGCCAGTAATACGCGAGAGTGGTTCGGTGTATCCGTTTTTAGCGGCCATCCATGGCGGTGCTGCTGGATACAAGATAAAACAAATAACGCCAATGCTCATGATCAGGCTGAGTCTGCGCACATACATCAGCCACTCGCGGTGATCGCGCAGCCAAAGGATGATAAGTGGCGCAACCGGAAAAATAAAATGCGTCATATAAATGAGCGATCCCGCTACGTCATACCACCGCACAGAATCTGGTTCATAGAAATGTTTCTGCATCCAGACGTTTGGGTCGGTGCCAAAAAATAATATTCGATCGAGGTTTCGAGGACCAGTAAAATGCACTGGCATGCCTAATTGATCTGCAGTGCCACGGCTGTAGTCGTAGGCAAAATAGAGCGCGACGATAATGGACCAGTCGAGGACCATTCTCCACTGCGCAGAACGCGATTTGCCGATAGATCCACAGATAAATGCGGCCAAGATCCACATCATGACCGCAGAGCGGTCAACGGGGATTCCGTTGCGGCACGCACTCCATACAAAAATAACTACATACGCAATGAGCGCAATTTGACGAGCAACAACCAACGAGAAGTTGCGCCGCATTGGTGCTAGTGGTGCTAAAGGATCAGGCAGAAGCAGTCTCAAGTGCGCGACGCACGAGTACTTTTGCCAAATGAGTGCGGTACTCAGCAGTGGCATTGTTATCGCCCGATGGATGCGCTTCAGTCGCAGCCTTTTGTGAAGCGTCAGCAATAGAGCCACCTGATGCAAGAGCCGCACTGACGCTTGTTGCCAGAACTGGTGTGTTATCCATGTTGACGAGTGCAACGCCAGACTCTGATCCGCGGCGCCACGCAGCAACACCTACGATTGCCCAGTCTTGTGCACGACGATTGAACTTTTGAAAGCTCCATCCAGCACCGTTCATTTTTGGAATACGAATCTCTGTGAGCATTTCGTCAGCGGCTAAGTCAGACTCAAGGAAACCTTTGTAGAAGTTGCTCGCAGCAATCTCGCGGGTTCCGTTTGGTCCCTGAACAACATACGTTGCACCAAGTGCCAATGTGGTGGCAGGCAAGTCACTTGCAGGATCAGCGTGTGCAATTGACCCTCCGATTGTTCCGCGATGACGAATCTGTGGGTCACCAACGAATCCAGCCGCGTGTGCCAAGAGTGGAACATGTTCTTTGAGAACGCTTGAGTATTCAACGTCATGGTGACGTGTGAGCGCACCAATGGCAATGTGGTCTCCGGCGTCTTTAATGTATGACAAGTCCGTGATGCGGGCAATGTCAATCAGTACTGCTGGTGAGGCAAGGCGCAACTTCATGAGTGGCAAGAGACTGTGTCCGCCGGCAAGAAATTTTGCGTCCTCGCCGTATTCGCTGATCAGGCTGATTGCTTCAGCAGCAGACGATGCGCGTTTGTAATCAAATGGTGCAGGTATCACGTGGTTCCTCCGTCAGACTTTTGGGATTACTTCTTGCCGGCGCATGCAAGCACCGACTGGACAATGTTGTGGTATCCGGTGCAACGGCAGAGGTTTCCTTCGAGGCCGATTCGAACTTCTTGTTCGGTGGGATTTGCGTTTTCGTTCAGAAGACTGATCGCAGCCATCACCATGCCGGGGGTGCAGTATCCGCACTGAAGTCCGTGATTTTGCATAAACGCTTCTTGCATCGGATGCATCACGCCGTTAGTGGCAAGACCCTCAACCGTTGTGACACTTGTGCCATCGGCTTGTACTGCCAAGATGGTGCAACTCTTGACTGACTCTCCGTTGAGATGCACCGTACACGCGCCACAACTTGAAGTGTCGCAACCAATATTGGTGGCCGTGAGACCTAAATGTTCACGCACATAGTTCACCAACAAGGTGCGTGGCTCCACGTCTCCCTGTGTGTCGGTACCGTTGACTGTGATCTTGATCTTCACGTTTCCCCCTCGCGGCTCTCTTACAAAGTAGAGCCTGAGGTCGCCTTTTTCCAAAGCGAAGCACCACGCAATCTCAATTTTGGGCATTACTCGCTTAGTTTGCGCAATCCCGTATAGGCAAACCACATCGAGAGAGTGCCAAGCACCACAATTGCCAGCAAGCCACCCCAAGTATTTTCCCAACTGACTCCACCCACGGGAGGGTTCAGGAAGCCCTGCCTCGATAAGCGCAAAATATTGGTCGCCGGGTTCACCCGAGCAATGTGTAACAACCAGCCCTGCATCATGGACATGGGAGCTTGAGCACTTGAGGTGAACAAGACCAAAAATAACGTGAGTTGCATCAGTGCTGCTCCGCGCATGTCTCGAAATCGATAGGCGAGTCCCAAACCCCAGCCCGTGGCCACAATGGCGAGGCCAAATGCAGCCACATAAAACATCAATATTCCCAAGATCCCTTGTGTGGGGCGAGCACCAAAGAGATATCCGAATCCCAATACCGTTGTGACAACGACAAAGGTTCGAACAAGAGAACTCAAGAGTGGACCAAGCAACAGAGCAGCGCGTGGTGTTGGTGCCATGCGGAGGCGATCCATGAAACCATTCTCGATATCTTGGATTGCCGAGAAGCCCAATCCAAGACCACTAAAGGCTCCGCCCATACATCCAGAGAGCGAAAGAAACCAGTTGATGGATCGATCTGTGGGGAAGCCAGGAATCTTTGTGATGGCAAAATATGTACCAGCAAAAGCAACTGCCTGAAAAATTGGCATAGCAAGCGTTGGAATAAATGTTGCAGGCACACGCCGAATTGCGCGCATAGCACGAAGAGAGAGCATGTTGGAACTAGCAAAGAGAGATCCACCAACTGACGGTGGTTCGAGGGGCAACATCTTTTGTGTCGTTGTGCTCATTGCTGTGCCAATCGTTTGGAGAGTTGACGCAATGAGAGTGCAACCGAACCAACACCAATAGCAATCGGGATCATTAGAACCTGGGCTATTGCTTGCGACGTGAGCCCGTTCAAAGTGAGCACACGCAGTCCTTCAACTAAATAAGAAAGAGGGTTGTAATCAGCGATCGCTTTGAATGCGCCTGTCATGCTTTCTCTCGGAAAAAAAGCACTCGAGAAAAACAAACTAATAAAGACAAGCGGAAACGCTCCCTGTACGGCTTCTGACGAACCAGTCTTTAGTGCCATCGCGGTCATAAAGCCACCAATGGACATCGCTATAAGCGCCCCGCTGAGCACCATGATGAATGCGCCAATTATTCCACTTTGAATGCGCACGCCAAACGGGTACAGGGCAACTATGAAAAAGATTGATTGCAAAGCACCAAATACTGATCCCCCTGCCAAACGCCCGACCAGGATTCCGACGCGAGTACTCGGAGATGCCAGTAGTCGATCCATAAAACCGTTCTCGATGTCGGTCGCTAACGCAGTTCCGCCAGTCGTAGACCCAAAGAGCACGCCTTGAGCCAGAGTTGAGGCCAGGCTAAATTCAAGGAACGAAGAGACATCTTTTAAACCATCGAGTTTTCCGACAGCGCGCCCAAATGAACTAGCACCAAGCGCGGCAAAAAATAACGGAAAAACAAGTGAAGGGAAAACGAGCGCAGGCTGTCGCAAGATCGCCCATGTTGAGCGTTTTGACAGCGCCAATGTTTGGCGCAGGCTGTCGCGAGTGGTGTGTCGCGTCGCTGCTGAAAGAACTGCGGTCGTCATCTGGTTACTTGGTCTCTGTTGGGGTAGCGCCCTCAAGGCGATGTCCTGTTGCTTCGGCAAACACATCATCAAGGCTTGGCTCATTAAGTTCAAGATGATGCAAGTCGATGTGGGCTTCGTCAAGAGCACGAACTACTTCAGCCACGCCCGTTGCGCCGGCAACGAGTCCAACAGCAAGACTGCCCTCATCGGTTGGTCGCATATCTCCAAACCGCGTAAGTATGCCTCGTGCTTGGTCTATTTGATGGGCTGAGACGTTGATGACAAGTGTTGGGGCACCAACTTTTGATTTGAGTTCTTTGGGTGCTCCTTGTCGAACAATGCGTCCGTGGTCGATGATGGCGACGCGGTCTGCAAGCTGGTCGGCTTCTTCTAAATATTGCGTTGTCAAAAAGACTGTCGTTCCTTCACGATTGAGTCGGCGCACTTCTTCCCATAATGTCAGTCTGCTCATTGGGTCGAGTCCGGTTGTGGGCTCGTCTAAGAACAGCACGGTTGGTTCATGAATCAACGACAGGGCAAGGTCAAGGCGTCGACGCATGCCACCCGAATACGTGATCACCCGACGGTTGGCTGCAGCAATAAGCCCAACTCGCTCAAGCAATGTGTTGGCGCGCTCGTGCATTTTTGCACGTGGGATTCCGTACAGCACCGCTTGCAGTTCGAGCAATTCAGTACCAGTCATCAGCGGATCGATTGCTGAGTCTTGCAACGCCACGCCAATGCTTCGTCGCACAAGATCTGCTTGTTTGACAATGTCGTATCCAGCGACACGTGCATGACCCGCAGTTGGTTTAAGAAGAGTTGTCAACATGCGAACGATGGTGCTCTTGCCAGCGCCATTTGGTCCGAGAAATCCAAAAATTTCACCTTGTTCAACGACAAGATCTACGCCGTCAACGGCGGTGACGAGGTTGTTGCCTGATCCAAAATGACGCACAAGGCCTTGAACAACAATGGGGGCGCCCTGAACGGGAGGTGATGTCATAGATACAGTTTTGCACTTATCTGCCGTTGTGCGGCAGTCACACTGCGCTAGTTGGCTGCAGCAATCGCTTGCCACACTCGCTGAGGAGTGGTTGGCATGTCGATGTGACGAACGCCCAGATGAGAGACGGCGTCAATGACAGCAGATTGCACTGCTGGCGTGGACCCAATGGTTCCGGATTCACCGATACCTTTTGCGCCAAGCAAGTTTAATGGAGTGGGTGTTTCCATGTGGATGACATCAATGCTTGGAAGTTCAGCAGCAGAGATGAATGCATACTCTGCCAAATTTGAAGATGTGGGGTTTCCGTCTGCGTCGTAGATGACTTCTTCAAGAAGCGCCTGCGCAGTTCCTTGAGCAACTCCGCCATGGATCTGTCCTTCGAGCAACAATGGATTAAGAACTCGCCCAGCATCGTCGCACGCGAAGTGGCGCAAGTGCGTGACTTTGCCTGTCTCTGTGTCGACTTCGACAATTGCGACGTGTGCTCCGAAGGGAAACGTCGCACCAGCGACGCCAATGACATCAGAGTGCACGAGTCCGCCTGTTGATTTTTCGGCTTTCGCTAGGTCTGACCAAGTTTTTGTTAAGGATGGTGTACCGGCAACGTGAAATGCAGCAGCGTCCTTATCAAGAACAATGTCAGCCTCATTTGCTTCAAGCAATCTTGCAGCAACTGTTTTTGCTTTATTGACAAGCTCTGCTGACACAGCAAAGACTGCGTTACCACCTTGTTGTAATGAACGAGAGCCCATTGTTCCGGTACCGACGGGGACAAGATCTGTATCACCCCACACGAGTTCGATATTTTCAATCGGGATTCCGGTTTGCTCGCTTGCCAACATTGCCCACGAAGTGGCGTGACCTTGACCATGAGGTGAAGTACCTGTGTAAATCAGAGCATGGCCATTGTCTTGAATCTCAACTTTTGCTGATTCGCCGTTACCCACGCCACCAGTGATTTCGACATACACGCTGACGCCGATGCCCAGTTGCTTGACAGCACCACTAGCGCGAGCAGCCTTTTGTTTGGTTCGCCATCCAGCGTAGTCAGAGGCAGCGAGAGCTTTGTTGAGCGATGTTTCGTAGTCACCAACATCGTATGTCTGACCAACAACAGTCGTGTGCGGTTCAAGAAACTTTGGAATGAGATTGATTCGACGAACCTCTGCTGGATCCATTTCGATATGTGCTGCAAACATATCCATCGCGCGTTCAATCGCAGCAGTTGCTTCGGGGCGACCAGCGCCACGATAGGCAACGATTGGCGTGGTGTTAGTGACAACAGATGTCGTGCGACATTCAATGTTGGGGATGTTGTAGACACCCGAAGACATTGGGCGAGTCATGAATGGAGCCAAGATTGTTCCCATGTCTACCCATGCACCAGAGTCTTGAATTGCCCACAACTGATAATGCGTGACTTTTCCAGAACGATCGCCACCGATAGTGACATATTGCAACTGGGCACGACCATGACCAAGAGCCATCATTGATTCACTGCGCGTTTCGCGCCAACGCACCGGCTTGCCGACACGCTTGGCGATAGGGCCGAGCAACAACTCCTCAGGGTATGCACCAATTTTGGCGCCGAATCCACCACCGACATCTGGGGTCTTAATGTGAACAAGGGATTCTTCAACGCCATTTGCGGCTGCAATCGGTGCAACTGATCCTTGCGCGTGTTGCGTTGACAACCATTGCGTGAGGCGACCATTTGCACCCCACGAAGCTGCAGCGCCGCGAACCTCGAGTGGACATGGAGCAACGCGTTGATTCATGTAACGACCCTTAACGACGACTTCGCAATCGGCAAAATATGCATCACCAGTATTGTCAGGAAGACCTAGAACCATCGTGTCAAATACGACGTTGCTTCCGCATGCTGCGTACAAATGAAGATCACTAGCCATAGAGGTTTCGAGGTCAATAAGTGCTGGAAGAACGTCGTAGTTAATGATGACAGCCTCTGACGCGTCTTCTCCTTGCTCGCGGGTTTGACTCACAATGGCAACGACTGGTTCGCCAACGTAGCGAACTTTGTCAGTTGCAAGAAGCGTGCGGGTTGCGGCCGGATTAAATGCTGACGGGACTTGTTGCAAGTCGAGGTCTGCTCCGGTGAACACTGCAATGATGCCAGGCATTGCTTTGGCATCCGATGCATCGATTGACGTGATGTTGCCGTGAGCCACTGTGCTTCGTGCATAGGTGACATGAACTGCGCCAGCAAGCATGGGTTCATCAAGCAAGTCGTCGACGTACTTGCCACCTTCCGTTAAAAATTTTGGATCTTCTTTACGAAGAACGCGATTACCAAGAATGCTGCCACCCATATAAAACCCCCGATGTCGGTGATGTCGCGAGACCATTTGATCTCAATCTCTGACAATAGCGAGCGAGACCTCCTATACAACAAGCCATCGCAGGGTTGGTTGTAAAGTTTTTATTTACTGAGGGGAGCGAGGCCCCCAGACGCAGAACCAAGATTGGCAGCACGCACGCGCAGGATGTCTGTGACAAGCGTGTATGGCCAAGTGGTGGGCAGAGTTGTGGGCAAGGCAGGCATGGCAAGTAATTGAATACGTTGCTCTCCGGGGAAGACGTAGCCCAGTTCTGAGCGGGCAGCAGCAACGACGCCGTCAGTTGTATTGAGTCGATTGATGTCGATCTGGAGTTGCTCATTGGCGTCCGCCAAGGCCTCGAACTGTGTTTTTTTCTGAGCCATCGCTTCATTTTGATGAAAATAATCGCGCAAAGGTAAGACAAAAAGAGTGGCCAAAAGGGCTGTGACGAAGACCGTAACACCAGCCCCCATGAGAATGCGTCGAACAAGGTGCATGGGACTATGTGGGTCACGCGATGCCCGCAAGAAGTTCATCCCTTAAGTGTGGCGTGTGGGCTGTGGAAAACCTTGGAATACGAACATTCGTTCGGAGGTAGGGATGCGGTCTAGCGGAGTGGCGCGAGCGCAGATCGCCCGCGATAGCGAGCAGAGTCACCGAGTTGTTCTTCGATGCGAAGTAGTTGGTTGTACTTGGCGACCCGATCACTACGCGCAGGAGCACCGGTTTTGATTTGGCCACAATTAGTGGCAACTGCAAGATCAGCGATGGTGGAGTCCTCGGTCTCGCCACTGCGATGACTCATGACACTGCTATAGCCATATCGAGTTGCTAGGTCCATCGTGTCGAGTGTTTCGGTGAGTGTTCCGATTTGATTGACCTTGATCAAAATACTGTTGGCGACGTTTTGATCGATACCCATCTGCAAACGGCGTGAGTTAGTGACAAAGAGATCGTCGCCGACAAGTTGAATTCGAGATCCGAGTGCTTGAGTGAGAGCCGACCAACCATTCCAGTCATCTTCAGCCATACCGTCTTCGATACTGACAATGGGATATCGATCAACGAGCGATGTCCACCAAGTGGTTAATTGTTCGTGGTCAAAAACTTTGCCTTCACCTGACAAGTGATAGCGACCATCTTTGTATAACTCTGACATTGCTGGGTCGAGCGCAATTGCGATATCAGTTCCGGGCGTGTAGCCGGCGCGCTCAATCGCTTGGACTAAGACAACGATTGCTTCTTCGTTGTTAGCCAGGTTTGGAGCAAACCCACCTTCATCTCCGACGGCTGTAGAAAGAGATTGTTCGTGCAGTACAGCCTTGAGAGTGTGATACGTCTCTGCTCCCCAGCGAAGTGCTTCACGAAAACTCGGTGCGCCAATGGGCACGATCATGAACTCTTGTAGGTCGATGTTGTTGTCTGCGTGCACGCCACCATTAATAACGTTCATCATGGGAACAGGCAAGACATGTGCGTTGGGCCCGCCAACTGATCGAAACAGGGGCAGTTCAAACTCATGTGCGACTGCGCGTGCGACAGCCAGACTCGTTCCAAGAATTGCATTTGCTCCCAGGCGTGCTTTGTTGTCTGTCCCGTCAAGATCAATGAGTTCCGTATCGACGAGTCGCTGTTGGGTTGCATCCATTCCGACAAGCGTTGCTGCGATGACTGTATTGACATTGGCTACGGCTTGCAGGACTCCTTTGCCGCCGTAGCGTGCACCTCCGTCGCGCAATTCGGTTGCTTCGTGTTGGCCAGTTGATGCGCCTGACGGAACAATGGCGCGACCAATGGCACCACTGTCAAGTTGGACTTCGACCTCGATCGTGGGGTTGGCGCGCGAGTCAAGAACTTCTCGTGCGAGGATGCCAACAATTTCGCTCATGTCTCCACGCTACTGAGAGTTTGGGCTTTGACCGACTCCCATAATTCGTCAAGAGTGTCGAGCGGAAGCGTGGCCATCTCCAAACCTCGCTGTTTGCTGAGTTCTTGCACTCCCAACACACGTGATCTGAACTTGTGAATTGCACCCCGGAGGGCAGACTCCGGGTCAATGTCAAGATGGCGAGCCACATTAACGAGGGCAAAGAAGAGGTCCCCAACTTCAGCCATCGTGGCCTCTGGATCTGATTGGGCAACTGCTTGGCGGATTTCGTCGGCCTCCTCAACAACTTTATTGAGTGCGCCAAGGGCGTCTGCCCAGTCAAGACCAACTCGTGCGGCGCGTTCTTGCACCTTGACGGCAAACAACAAAGCGGGAGAACCTTCAATCACTCCATCAAAGATGCCGACTCGTTCTGGTTTCTCGGCACTTTTAATATCTTCCCAATTTGTCAGAACTTCTCCGACTGATGACACCACGACATCTCCAAAGACATGCGGATGACGGCTCACCAACTTGTCATGCACGGTGCGAGCAACGTCACCCATTGTAAAGCGACCCTCTTGTTCGGCGATTGCGGCATGAAACTCTATTTGATACAGCAAGTCTCCGAGTTCTTCGATGAACGCATCGTCACTCGTCGGATTGTCAATACGAAGCGCACTGATTGCGTCAACTGTCTCGTAGGTCTCTTCAATGAGGTATCGCACGAGTGAATGATGCGTTTGCTCTTTGTCCCAAGGACACTGCTCGCGCAATGTTCGAGCAAGTTCGTGAAACCTCACCAATTCTTCTCCAACACTTGTCGACAGGTGAGGCACATACATACATGTGAGATGGTCTGCCTCTATAACTTTGTCAATATTGCTCCAAGTGGTCTCAATGATTTTTTCGTCTGGGAGCCCGAGGTGGTGCAAAAGCACAACGGACGCATCATCTTGAGCATCATCAATGGACAACTTCACGTTGCTGAGTACCCAGTTGGCATGCACATGTGCAATCAAGAACGGGCCATGTTTGCCGGCCGCTGCCGTGACGAATTGATGTCCATCAATCAGTTGAACATGCTGCTCAACAGGGTCAATTGCCAGTGCCCGCCATGCTTCGTCCAAAAATGACACTGCACTGCAGATACGAAGCGTGATGTCGGTGCGAGTGCGCAATAGTTGCACGGTTCGTTCGAGGACAAGCGGCGACCCTGGAACGGCATACAACACTTCACCGTGTTGCGTGGCGCCTTGAACGAGATCGGCGACAATGAGTTCGTACACCTCATCAAAAGATGCAGCGTTGTCATAGTGATGATCAAATGTTGACGCACCGCCTAAGGCATCAAGCACAAGCGAAGCGCTTGGATGCTGTGCTGTTCGAATATATCGATGAGGAATTCGTGCAATCTCGCTCAGTGTTTCTGTAGTGATCAGCTGTGGATCACCTGGACCAAGTCCAACGACGACGATATGTGGCGTCACTCGACCTTGCCCAAGGCGGAGTTCCATGTTCCGAATCTAGGATTAACCGTGACCTTCGAAGTAAGGAAAAACCCCAGAGCAAGTCGTGGTCCTGCATCGGCAGCAGGCAATTTGCTGAGAGATTCTGCAATCTCGGAATATGGCCTATTCATGATGATGTGATAGCCCAGTGCGGATTTTACAGGGCCACTGGGAACTCCAACTTTGGCACCGAGTACAGCCTGAATAAAATCAAGATCATAAATATCAGGAAAATTAATTATCGGAATGCAATCACTTGCCTCAAGCTGAAGCGCGCCACCTGTCTCTTTTGCGGTCGGTTCGGTGGAGAACTCTTTGGCTAAGGCAATAAAATCAGCACCGTCATTAAGTTGTTTCAAAATATTGCGTGATTCTTTTTCAGTCGCAACAACGATGTGCCGAACGCACAATGCTCCGGCAGAACCTGGTGATGCTGAATACATTTTTTCAAGTTTTTTTGAGTCGGGTGTCTTGACGCGGGCAACGACTGTCTTTGCCACTGAGAGGTCAATTGAGAGACGTTGCAGTTCTTGAGACCACGAGTGATAGGGGTCGTCCGCAGCGATTGTGTCCGTTACAGTTTTTCTGTCTAGGTCGGTGATTGACTCACCGTTTGCCTGTAGGAATTCGTCGTCCATGATAAAACGGACGAGGGCCGACAGTATATTTTTTGAATCAGCACCAGCGATCTGGCCAGTGGTTGAAGGGAGTTGTTTTGTACTAATGAGTTCTTTTGACAATCTTTCAAACTGTGCGACGGTGTAGTTGGCTCCGTTGACAGTAAGAACGTTTTTGGATTGAGAGACCGTGCCGCATGAGGTGAGCACGGTGAGGCCGAGCGTGAGCACGCCAAAGATTGCACGAGATGTCAGGAATGTTTTAGTGAGTTTCACCCGAGCGACTTTAGTGGTCTGCAGGCTCAAATAACTCGTTTATCAACGAAATGAGGTATTGCGTGACATCGGTCTTGTGTGGCAAGGGCATCAGGAGTTGTTTTTGGGCTTCTCGATAATTGGCGCCCGAGGCGATTCGCTTCAGCGTCATCATCTGACTCGCACGCAACTGAACGGGAGAGATACGAATCTCGCGACCGGTTGCGACGAGTTCGGTGAACTCACACCGATGACATTCAGCGCGCAGTGTTGCAACTTGCAATAATCGTGCCGCTGGCGCTGGCAACGGACCAAAGCGATCGATCCATTCTTGTTCGATGTCATTGACTTCAAGAATGGTTGTGACGTCGGCAAGTCGTCGATATGCCTCAAGACGCAATTCTTCGCTCGGTACATAATCGTGCGGAAGGTGTGCGTCGACAGGAACATCAAGTTTGAGTTCAAAGCGCGCTTGTATGGGCTCGCCTTTCATTTCAGCCACCGCCTCTGTCACCATCTGGCAGTACAAGTCATATCCCACCGCTGCGATATGGCCACTTTGGGCTTCTCCGAGCAAGTTTCCGGCTCCACGAATTTCTAAATCTCGCATAGCTATCTTGAACCCGCTCCCGAGGTCGGTGGCTTCTCCGATGGTGCGAAGGCGCTCGTATGCGTCTTCGGAAAGGACTTGGTCTTGAGGATGAAACAAGTACGCATACGCACGCTGCCCGCTACGCCCAGCCCGACCGCGCAATTGGTGTAGTTGACCAAGCCCCAAAAGATCTGCGCGTTCGATGACCAAAGTATTCACTGTTGGCATATCAATGCCACTCTCGATAATGGTCGTGCAAACCAAAACATCGTATTCATGATTCCAGAAGTCAAGAACAACTTGCTCCAATGTTCCTTCGTCCATCTGACCATGGGCCACTGCAATGCGGGCTTCTGGAACAAGTTCACGAAGTTCAGCCGCACGTTCTTGAATCGTTTTGACTCTGTTGTGCACCCAGAACACTTGACCTTCACGTAGAAGTTCGCGTCGCAACGCTTCGACTGCAACTCTCTCGTTGTCTTCGCTCACATAGGTCAGGATGGGCTGACGGTCTGCTGGTGGAGTTTGCAGCAACGATAAATCACGAATTCCGACAAGACTCATTTCGAGTGTTCGAGGAATGGGCGTGGCCGACATTGTTAAAACATCAACGTCCGTTCGCATTCGTTTCATAGCCTCTTTGTGCTGCACTCCAAATCGCTGCTCTTCGTCAACAATTAATAGCCCGAGATCTTTGAAACTGATTCCCTCTTGGAGTAGTCGATGAGTTCCGATAACGCAGTCAACCTCACCAGTTTTGAGTTGGGCAATTACTTTTTTTGCCTTTGCATTAGTTAAGAACCGAGATAGAACTTCGACTCGAATGGGGTATCCAGCAAAGCGGTCACTAAATGTCGTTCCGTGTTGCGTAGCGAGCAGGGTTGTAGGGACAAGCACTGCCACCTGCTTGCCATCTTGAATGGCTTTAAACGCTGCTCTAATGGCAACTTCGGTTTTGCCAAAGCCGACGTCCCCGCACAACAGTCGATCCATCGGAATATCTTGTTCCATGTCTGTTTTGATATTCGAAATTGCTGTGAGTTGATCGGGTGTTTCGACAAACGGAAACGCTGATTCCATTTCTGATTGCCACGGAGTATCAGGGGCAAACGCATGACCTTTGGTGGTCACTCTGCGTTGATACAGCACGACGAGTTCTTGTGCCACAGCGCGAACCGCTGAGCGGACCCGTGATTTAGCCTTTGCAAAATCAGTTCCGCCAAGACGATGAGGAGTGGGCGTCTCGCCACCGATGTATTGACGAACCGTGCCGATCTGGTCGGTTGGTACATACAGTTTGTCACCGCCCTTATACGCGAGCAGTAAGTAATCCCGTTCAACGCCACCGATACTGCGAGTCACCATTCCTTCGTAGCGACCAACGCCGTGATGTTGGTGCACCACGTATCCACCAGGCTGCAGATCTTCAAAGACTGTGACGGCTCCGCGTTTTTTTGAACTTTTTGATTCATGCTGACGCCGACCACGCCGCCGACCTGTGAGATCACTTTCGGTAATGAGGGCAAGTTTGAGATGTGGGAGCGAGACACCACGCCCCATCACTGCGTGCACAACATATGCACCGGGTTTTGTGAGATCCGTTTCTTGAGTTGCTGCTTGAAACTCGAGTCCGTGTTCTCGCATTAATCCAACAAGTCGATCCACGGTCGAAAGAGTCTCTGCGAGCACAATGACGCACCACTTGTCTGCCAACAACTCAGCGATTCGTCGAACGATTGGTTCTGGATTCTGCACAATGGGCGACCAACCGCTCGCAGATACAGACGGCGATGTCGGAGACTCGGGCGTTGTTGTGACGTTAATGGTGGGGAAGCGCTGTGCTTCTGACAACAGGCGTTCTGGTTCGGTGTGTAGGCGCGGGAACTGCACTGTTGCATCACGCGCCCAGGATGTTGCCAACGCCTTGGCCAAGTCGTCTTCTTCGGCCAATAAGTCACGCGCTCTGTCGATCATGCGGCGCGGTTCAATCATCACCATGAGTGCATCATCTGACAAGAAATCAGTAAGCAATGTTTGCTCTGTCACAAGCCAAGGGAGCCAGCTTTCCATGCCATCAAATGTTTGGCCCTCAGATAGACGCTCCCATTGTTCGCGTCCCCACGGCTCGGTTCCGACCAGTGTCGCCGCCGTGGCACGCACATCGGGAGTTAAAAGGAGCTCGCGGGCTGGAAAAATTTCAACGTGCTCAATGTCATCTGTACTGCGTTGGTCGTTCACGGTGAAATGCGTTAGTCGATCGACTTCGTCGCCCCACATGTCAATGCGGACTGGTTCGTCCATCGTGCTGGGAAACACATCGACGATTGCTCCACGACGGGAAAATTCGCCACGATGTTCGACCAATGTTTCGCGGCGGTATCCGTCATGCACAAGTCGCTCACACAGAGAATCAATGTTGTATGTATCGGACTTACGCACCACGATTGGATCGACATTGTTGGCATGCGGAGCAAGTTTTTGCAACAGTGCTCTGACCCCAGTAATAACAAACCTCGGACTACGAGACGAGTCGCGTAAGCGCCACAAAACTTCCATGCGTTTGCCCATCGTGTCGATGCTGGGACTGACGCGCTCAAAAGGCAGTGTCTCCCAAGCAGGGAACAAAACAATGTCGTGAGGCGATACAAAGTTGCTCATGTCCGCAAAGATTTCACGAGCTGCTGTGCCCGTGGGTGCAGCGATCACGATTGGGTGTCGCGATGTTGAGTGAGCAAGTGCGGCCAGGATCAGTGGTCTGGCACTCTCCGGAATCGAGATGAGTGCCGATTTTTGTCCAGCAATACTGGCAAGAGCGGGCTCAGTTCGCGCTAGTGCGGCAAGGTCAATGAGGCGCATTGTTATCGGATGTTGATGCGTTGCATGGCGACGTCAAGGCCACTCGTGACGATGAGCTCTGCGGCGTCTGCGGCTATAGCAATAGCAACATCAAAAATTTTTCGCTCTGCTGCAGGAACTCGATTCAGGACATGATCAGCACCTTGTTGCTTGCTGTGTGGTTTTCCGATCCCAATGCGAATGCGAATGTAATCGTTTGTTTTGAGATGATGAGAGATCGAGGAGAGTCCGTTATGGCCAGCAAGTCCGCCACCTTGTTTGATACGTACGACTCCTGGTTCGAGGTCAAGTTCGTCATGCACAACAATGATCTTGGTCATGTCAGAAATTTTGAACCTTCGACACAAGGGCCCGACAGCTTCGCCAGAGTCATTCATAAACGTGATCGGTACTGCTAACACCACCGGTACGGCATCAAAATGGGTTTCGGCGACAAGTGCGCGGTCTCGCGTTGATTTTAATTTCGAAGACTTTCGAGAGGCCAACAGTTCAACTGTGTTTTGACCAATATTGTGTCGAGTGTGAGCGTATTCTTTGCCAGGATTTCCTAGTCCAACGATGACGAAACGCTGAGCGCCACCAGAATCGTTTGATGTGCGACGAAAGGCCATGGAATAAACCTATGCCCTGTTAGTGGAGTGTGAGTGGTAGCCCGAAACTACGAGGCTGCACCATCTGCGGGGGCAGCGGCAGCGGCAGCAGGGTCTGCACCGTCTGCAGGAGCAGCGGCTACGACTGCGGCTGTTGCTTCTCCGCGCAAGACAAGAACCGTCACGATAACGAGGTCTGCATCGCCAACTGCAACGACTCCTGCAGGCAACACGACATCAGAGAGGTGGATGACATCATGAGGATGCATCTCGGAAATATCAATAACGATTTCGTTTGGCAAGTTCAGCGGAGTCGTACGCAAGTCAATTGAGTCGACGGCTGCGTCAACAAGGCCACCTTCGGCAACAACTGCCTTGGCGATTCCTTCGAGGCGCACGGGTACAGAAACCGTGATTTCTTCGGACATGTTGATCTGCAAGAAGTCAATGTGGCTTACATTGCGGCGAACAGGATGACGCTGAAGTTCTTTGATGATGGCGGGGTATGTACTGCCATCGACGGAGAGTTGCAAAATGGTGTTGACTCCGGCAGGACCTGAGAGCGCGAGGCGAAGCTCACGGCGGTCAACGCTGATGGTGAGTGCTTGCATTCCGTGACCGTACAAAACGGCAGGGATGTTGTCTTGGGCACGTAGACGGCGCGATGTTGCACTGCCAGTGACACGACCAGTAGAGGCTTTGAGAGTTGTTGTATTCGACACGGCTTTGAAGTCTAGGGCGATTAGCCAAGAATCGTCACATCTCGGGAGGCTGAATTTAGGACTGGTTTTCTCCGCCGAATAGGTCGCTGACACTGGTCTCATCAAAGACCGCCGAAAGGGCTTCGGCAATGATTTTGGCTACCGAGAGCACTTCTAACTTGGAAAACACTTTGTCTGAGGCAAGGGGCAACGTGTTGGTCAGCACCACGCGGCTGATTGAAGATTTTTCAAGGCGCTCGACCGCGGGACCCGAAAGAACTCCGTGGGTGGCCATTGCCCACACCTCTTTGGCTCCGCGAGCCAACAATAGTTCCGACGCCGACACAATTGTTCCGCCGGTATCGATCATGTCGTCCGCCAAAATGCAGAGGCGACCTTCGACGTCTCCGATGACTTCTTTGGCTTCAGCGATATTGGTGGTTCCTTTTGGTCGACGCTTGTTGAT
>Ga0209596_1001858_pt1 | contig 17786 bp, 14 predicted proteins | sample M_130807_MF_Meta_FD_187314 | JGI IMG/M metagenome (GOLD analysis project Ga0209596, IMG submission 187314) | Freshwater microbial communities from Lake Montjoie, Canada to study carbon cycling - M_130807_MF_MetaG (SPAdes) (version 2) | ecosystem: Environmental > Aquatic > Freshwater > Lake...
AGAGAAATTTGCATGCATACCAGAACCGTTCCAGTCTAATGTTCCTAATGGTTTACAATGCCAATTAATTGATACACCATGTGCTTCTCCTATTCTTTCTAATAAATAGCGTGCTATCCAAATTTGGTCACCTGCTTCTTTGGCTCCTTTAGAGAAAATTTGAAATTCCCATTGTCCAGCAGCTACTTCTGCATTAATTCCTTCAATATTTAAACCTGCATCTATACATGCGTCTAAATGTTCTTCTACAATATTTCTACCATAAGCATTATTTGCACCTACGGAACAATAGTAAGGTCCTTGAGGTCCAGGATATCCGCCTTCAGGGAATCCTAAAGGTTTATTGGTTAAAGGATTCCACAAGAAATATTCTTGTTCAAAACCAAACCAAAAATCATTATCATCATCTTCAATGGTTGCGCGTCCATTAGATACATGTGCTGAGCCATCGGAGTTCAAAACTTCGCACATAACCAAGAATGCATCTCTGCGAAGCGGGTCTTTAACAATAAAAACTGGTTTTAACAAACAATCACTTGATCCACCTGGTGCTTGTTCTGTTGAAGAACCATCGAAACACCACATATCACAGTCTTCCAACTTTCCAGAAAAATTCCTTTCAACTTTTGTTTTACTTCTCAATGATTGTGTTGGCTTGTAGCCATCGAGCCAAATGTACTCTAACTTAGAAACTGACATTAATGCTTATTTTGATATTAAAAAATAAAATATATTATATTTTGAATGAATAGTTGTTAAAAATTGAAACAAATTTAATCAATATTGTAATATTTATAAAAAATAATTTAAAAAAAATAAAAAAACTATGCATAAATTCAATATATAATAATAATCATATATACGATTAGTCTATTATTCTATTAAAATTGGAATTGATAAACAGAAGAATCATATACTTCTGTTTATAATTATCAATTGTTAGAAATTCAACATTCAGCTTATAAAACACTTTTGTACCTTTGCGCCTTATTTAAAGATCAAGAAACAATAATGGAAATTACTGTCAATACAGCCAAGCAGCTAAGACTTACAGAAGCAGAATTCGAATTGATTAAAGAGAAACTAGGTAGAACCCCCAATTTTACTGAGCTATGTGCTTTTAGTGGCATGTGGAGTGAACACTGTAGCTATAAGAATAGTATTAAATGGTTAAAAACCCTTCCTCGTGATGGGGGTAGAATGTTGGTAGCTGCAGGCGAAGAGAATGCAGGGTTGATGGATATGGGAAATGGGTTTGGAGTAGTTTTTAAAATAGAAAGTCATAATCACCCAAGTGCCATCGAACCATTTCAAGGAGCGGCAACCGGTGTTGGCGGAATTCAACGTGATATTTTTACCATGGGAGCACGTCCTATTGCATCATTAAATAGTTTGCGTTTTGGGAATATTCAAGACAATAAAACACAAAGATTATTAGCAGGTGTTGTACACGGAATTGGCCACTATGGAAATTGTTTTGGTGTACCAACTGTTGGTGGTGAAGTATATTTTGAGAACTGTTATCATACCAATCCATTAGTGAATGCAATGAGTGTTGGAATTATGCGTTCCGATAAAATGATTAGTGCTACAGCAGAAGGTATTGGTAACCCTGTATTTTTTGTAGGAAGTGCTACAGGTAAAGATGGAATAGGTGGTGCTAGTTTTGCCTCTGCAGAAATTACGGCAGAAAGTACCGAAGAATTACCAGCCGTTCAAGTAGGTGATCCTTTCCAAGAGAAAAAATTATTAGAAGCTTGTTTAGAAGTGATTGATACCAATGCAATTGTTGGTATGCAAGATATGGGCGCAGCAGGAATTATTTGTTCTACTGCAGAAATGAGCGCCAAAGGTGGTGTGGGTATGCGCATTGATTTAGACAAAGTTCCTACGCGTCAAAAAAATATGAAGGCTTGGGAATTGTTGTTGAGTGAAAGCCAAGAACGCATGTTAATTGTAGTTGAAAAAGGCAAGGAAGAAGCGGTATTAAAAGTATTTGAAAAATGGGATTTGAGTTGTAGTAAAATTGGAGAAGTAACCGGAGATGGCTTACTTAAATTTTATATGGACGGTGTTTTAGAAGCAGAAATCCCTGCTTATGAATTGGTATTAGGAGGCGGTGCACCACAATACACAAGAGAATATACTGAACCAAAATATTTTGAAAAAATAAAAGCTTTTTCAACAGATTCAATTCAAGACATTACCGATGTAAAAGCGGTAGCAGAAAAATTGATTCAAATTCCAAATATCGCTTCTAAGCGTTGGGTTTACACGCAGTACGATAGCATGGTTGGGGCTGGAAATGCTTCTACCAATGCACCAAGTGATGCATCTATTGTATTAGCAAAAGGCACTGGAAAAGCATTAGCAATTACGGTTGATTGTAATAGTAAATATGTATTTGCAGACCCTTATGTAGGAGCAATGATAGCCGTTGCAGAAGCTGCTAGAAATATTGTATGTAGTGGCGCAGAGCCAATAGGCGTAACCAATTGCTTGAATTTTGGTAATCCTTATGATCCTGAAGTATATTATCAATTTGTAAAAGCAGTAACAGGAATGGGGGATGCTTGTAAGAAATTTAATACTCCAGTAACTGGGGGTAATGTAAGTTTCTATAACCAAAATCCAGACGGTCCTGTTTATCCTACACCAACTATTGGAATGGTAGGCATCTTAGACGATTTTAATAATCGGATGACACTTAATTTTAAAAATATTGGAGATACAATTGTATTAATTGGTCAACAACAAAACGATATTGGTTCTTCGGAATATTTACACAAATTAAACGGCGTTGAATATTCTCGAGCACCCTATTTTGATTTAGAAGAAGAGTTTAAAGTGCAACAATTTGTAGCTGCAATTATTAAAGAACAATTAATTGAAAGTGCACACGATATTAGTGAAGGTGGATTAGCCATTACATTATTAGAAAGCGGATTCCATAGCAATCTAGGTTTTAATATTTCTGCTACAGAATCTATTAGAAAAGATGCGTATTGGTTTGGCGAAGCACAAAGCAGGGTAGTGGTTTCTATTAATGAAAAACAACTTGAAAAGCTAACAGCACTTGCTGCACAAGCAGGCATTAGTATTACCACACTAGGGACCGTAACTGATGGCGCAATTGCTATTAATGGAACTAATTGGGGAAGTATTAGCGAGTGGAAAGAAAAATATGATACAGCGATAGAAAAATTATTAAATTAATATGGAAAAGGATGCCACTATAATTGTTACCGGTGCCGCTGGATTTATAGGTAGCTGTATGGTGCAGGCATTAAATGAGCAAGGGTATCATAATCTATTATTAGTAGATGATTTTGGAATTGAAAGCAAAAGAAAAAATTGGGAATCAAAACAATTTAGCCAAATTATAGAACGCTATTATTTGTTTGATTGGCTAGAAATACATCAACCAAAAATTGCACTTGTAATTCATTTGGGTGCCAGAACAGATACCACTGAATTTGATTATAGTATTCACGAAGAATTGAATGTACAGTATTCAAAAAGTATTTGGAATTACTGTGTTCAAAACAATACCCCATTGATATATGCATCTTCTGCTGCAACCTATGGTGCAGGCGAATTTGGGTATAATGACAGCCACGAAATTATTGACAAACTTCAACCACTAAATCCTTATGGCGTTAGTAAAAATGAGTTTGATAAATGGGCATTACAACAAACAAAATCACCTAAGTATTGGGCTGGATTAAAGTTCTTTAATGTTTATGGTCCTAATGAATTCCACAAAGATCGAATGGCTAGTGTAATCTGGCATTCTGTAAAACAAATTAAAAAAGACGGCCTCGTTAAATTATTTAAAAGTCATCGACTAGATTTTAAAGATGGGGAGCAGTTGCGAGATTTTGTTTATGTAAAAGATGTGGTAAAAGTAATTAGTTGGATAGCGAATTCTTTTCAGTCAGGTAATTGGCAACAAGAAAAAAATGGCATCTATAATTTAGGAACAGGTATTGCAAGAAGTTTTTATGATTTAGCAGTTGCTAGTTTTAAAGGACTTGATGTAGAACCTAATATTAGTTTCATTGATATGCCTATAGATATTCGTGATAAATACCAATATTATACGCAAGCTAATATGCAAAAACTGCGTGATGCAGGATATTCAGATGCATTTTATACACTAGAACAAGGTGTAGATGATTACGTGCGCAATTATTTGCAAACTTTGAGCTATTATTAAACGAAGGTTTTCTTTTTGTGTTTTAGTAATTAGAAGATTTTTTCAAAAGGATGTTATGAGTAAAAAAGTTGCCATCATTGGCGGAGGAAATTTAGGAACAGCAATAGCAGAAGGTTTAATTAATAGTGGATTTGTTTTACCCGAGCATTTAATTGTTACCAAAAGAAATATTGAAACGCTAAAAGCACTCGAAGAAAAAGGGGTATTAGTTAGTAATGATAATTTAGAGGCTGTAAACTATGCCGACTGGATTATTTTAGCAATAAAGCCCTTTCAGTTAAAAGAAGTACTTACGCAAATGCAGCCTGCATTAAATGCAAAAAAACATGCCATAGTTAGTGTAGTAACAGGCGTTTGGATAAAAGATATTCAAGAAATAGTTGGTGCTGATTTTCCCATCTTTCGCACAATGCCTAATACAGCTATTGCCATACAAGAGAGTATGACTTGTATTTGTTCGGCAAATGCAAATGACGCGCAAGTTGATTTTGTAAATGAAGCATTTAATCAATTAGGGAAAACCGTTTTTATTGAAGAAAAATTAATGGACGCTGCAACTGTTTTAGGTGCCTGCGGTACGGCATATGCCATGCGCTATATTCGGGCCAATATACAAGGCGGAATTGAAATTGGATTTAGTGCCAAAGTTGCATCCTTAATAGCCGCTCAAACCGTTAAAGGAGCAGCAGAATTATTATTACAAAGACACACACATCCTGAACAGGAAATAGACAAAGTGACCACGCCAAAAGGATGTACCATAGCGGGTTTGAACGAAATGGAACACCAAGGGTTTAGTTCTTCATTAATTAAAGGAATTATCACTAGTTATAAAAAAATATTGAGCGATATGTAATACAGGGCAGCAATGCGCATTAAATTAGTCAAGCATTTTGGTGCTCATTTATGTATCGATTATGGTTTTGGAAAAGACGGTTCTCGTGGATTTTTTGTAAATCTTGGAGAAGTATTTTAGCCTAAATGATTAATGTGCTTTTAAAAATTCAATTGCTTTATTGTGTGCGTCTTCAGTAGCTTCTTTATTAAAACTAGGATTACTAGGATTTGCAAAACCATGTCCTGTTTCATATTTATAAGCAGTGATTTTTTTACCAGTAGTTAGCATGTCTTGTTCAAATTTAGTAACCATTTCAGGCGATGGGCTTTTGTCTTTATTGCCAAAAAAACCAATCACATCGCAATTCAAACCTTTTAATTTTTCTAGATTGGTTTCTGGTCTGCCATAATACATTACACAACCTGCTGCTTGTTTACCTGCTAACAAAGCTGTTTGTAAACTCCACATTCCACCAAAACACCAACCAATTGTGTAGATTTTAGCGTCACTTCCACTATAAGCAATGGCACCTTTTACAATATTTTCTAGCCTGTCTATTTTTACACCCTGCATGAGTTTCATGGCACTATCTGGGGTAGCAGCTATTTTGCCATCATATAAATCAATGGCTAATATATTTACGTCTGCTAGTTCGCCAGAAAGGTTATCGGATTCTCTTTTAATATAGTCGTTTAATCCCCACCATTCTTGAATGACAAATACCCATTTATTGGTTTTTCGCTTGTTTTTTATTTCATAGCCTTTTGCTTCAGTACCATCTGCCGCTTTAAAACTAATAGTAACGCCTTTGGCATCAGCCAATTCAAAAGGGATAGGCGTTTGGTGCATTTGTGCAAATGCAGCGTTATTAGAAGCTTGTTTAAACTGCTCGCGAACATCGGCATTGTAGCAACTGGTATAGCATTCAGGGCTTAGGGCAACCGGAGTAGGTGCTTTATATCTATAACTTAAAAACAACGCGGTTGAGAAGGCGGCTAAGGTTAAAAGCAGTATTTTTTTCATAATCCAATTTTTTGCATAAAAGATTTACACCTCAAATTAACACTTCTCAACACCAAAAGGTTGAATTTTGTTTGGATATATTTTTCCTCAATTTTTTGCAGTAGGTTTGTATGACCGCTGAGATTTTTTCGTTATTTAATTCCCTTGGTCAAATTACAGAACATTCAATTATGGGTAAGAATTAGGCCTAATTGCTTAATTCAAGCCATTTTTTTGTTTTGTAAATAATCGATCGTGATTGGTGGATTATGCTCTTTTGGTATTAGAATTTTAAAAATCTGTTGGTCCGTAAAAAGGCCACACCCATTGAATAATAAATAGAATTATGGCTAAGTACATTTTTGTAACTGGTGGAGTAACCAGCAGTTTAGGTAAAGGAATTATTGCTGCATCGTTGGCAAAGTTATTACAGGCAAGAGGTTTGAATATAACCATTCAAAAGTTCGACCCTTATATTAATGTAGATCCAGGAACCCTAAACCCTTATGAACATGGTGAGTGTTATGTAACTGAAGACGGTGCTGAAACCGATTTAGATTTAGGACACTACGAGCGTTTCTTAAGTAGTTATACTTCTCAGGCAAACAATGTTACCACAGGTCGTATTTATCAAACAGTTATTAATAAAGAAAGAGCCGGTGATTTTTTAGGAAAAACGGTACAAGTAGTGCCGCATATTACCGACGAAATCAAACACCGAATGATGCTGCTTGGTCAAGACGACAAGTTTGATATTGTAATTACTGAAATAGGCGGAACCGTTGGTGATATTGAAAGTTTGCCATTTATTGAAGCCGTTCGTCAATTACAATGGGAACTTCCCGACGAAGACGTGATGGTAGTGCATCTAACACTTATTCCATATTTAAAAGCGGCCAAAGAATTAAAAACAAAACCTACACAACATAGTGTTAAAATGCTTAGTGAAACAGGTGTCCATCCAGACATTTTGGTATGTAGAACCGAGCAGCCACTAAACAACGAAATCAAAAGAAAAATTGCGCTTTTCTGTAATGTAAAAACAGAAGCCGTAATTGAAGCAATGGATGCCGATACTATTTATGAAGTGCCTTTGTTGATGTTGCGTGAAAAATTAGACCTGATCTGTTTGAAAAAAATGAATATCACCAATTATGCTGAGCCTAATTTAAACAAATGGAAAAGCTTTTTAGATAAATTAAAATATCCAAAAAGTAAAGTGACTGTTGGTTTGATAGGAAAGTACATTGAACTACAAGATGCCTATAAATCTATCTTAGAAAGTTTTGTACATGCAGGTGCAATGAACGAAGTGAAAGTAGAAGTAGTGAATGTTCATAGCGAGTTTATTACCAATGAAAATGTATCAGAAAAACTAGCAGGTTTAGACGGATTACTAGTAGCGCCAGGTTTTGGCTTACGTGGTATTGAAGGAAAAATTGTTGCAGTTAAATATGCACGTGAAAAAGGTTTGCCATTCTTTGGTATTTGTTTGGGAATGCAAATGGCAGTGATTGAATTTGCTAGAAATATATTAGGTTTAAAAGATGCTCATTCTACCGAAATGGATGCTAATTCAAGCAACCAAGTAATTAGCATTATGGAAGAGCAAAAGAAAATTAAATTAATGGGTGGAACAATGCGCTTGGGCGCTTATCCTTGCGAAATACAAGAAGGAAGTTTGGCGCACCAAATTTATGGAACTACACATATTAGCGAACGCCATAGACATCGTTATGAATTTAATAACGACTATTTGAACCAATTCCAAGAAAACGGAATGATAGCCAGCGGAATCAATCCAGATAATGGTTTGGTTGAAATTGTAGAAATTCCAAGTCATCCATTTTTCATTGGTGTACAATACCATCCAGAACTAAAAAGTTCTGTTGAAATTCCAGCACCTTTGTTTGTAGGATTTATTGCAGCTGCAAAAAAATACAATGAACAAAGTAATATTGGAAAGAAAAAATCTGCATCAAGTATAGGAAAATAATATCCTCATTCACAAAAAAGAAAACATGCGTATTGCTCGAATAATTTTTTTGAGTCTTGTAGTTTTATTTGCCACATCCAATTTAGTGGCACAGCCTATGCAAGGGGTTAAATGGAACAAGCAAGGCACTGGTTATTTTGCAGTAGAATCAGGCGAAATTGTATACAATGATTTAAATTCTATCCAGAAAAAAACATTGGTTACTAAAGTGCAATTAACGCCAAGTGGCACAACAAAACAATTGTCTATTAGCAATTTTTTCTTTTCAGAAGACGGGAAAAAATTATTAATTTATACTAATAGTAAAAAGGTTTGGCGGTATGATACTCGTGGAGATTATTGGGTGTTAGATATTGCAACTAGCACATTAAAACAATTAGGGAAAAGCAAACCTGAATCTTCATTAATGTTTGCTAAGTTTTCTCCCAATAGTTTAAAGGTTGCCTATGTTTCTCAGTACAATATTTATTCAGAAGACCTATCCTCAGGAAAAATTGAGCAGTTGAGTTTTGGGGGAAACAGAAAAAAAATCAATGGCACATTCGACTGGGCATATGAAGAAGAGTTTTTTTGTAGAGATGGATTTAGGTGGAGCCCAGATAGCAAGCAAATTGCTTATTGGCAGATGGATGCAAAAATTACGCAAGACCATTTAATGATTAACAATACTGATTCAATATATCCTTTTGCAGTGCCTGTAGAATATCCAGTAGCAGGTCAAACGCCATCACCATTTAAAATTGGCGTTGTAGCGTTAGGTAATCCTACCATCACAAAATGGATGCAAATTCCAACAGATCCTATTTTGCAATCGTATGTGCCAAGAATGGAATGGGCTGCAAACAGCACACAATTAATTGTACAACATTTAAATCGCAAGCAAAATGAATCGGAAATTCTTTTGTGCGATGTAGTTACTACCAAAACAAATGCTATCTATCACGAATCAGACCAAGCATGGATAGATATTTTGCCATTATGGGATGAAAAATATGCTTATGGTGGTTGGGATTGGATTGAAAATGGAAATACTTTTTTATGGGCTAGTGAAAAAGATGGATGGCGTCATCTTTACCGCATTAGTCGTGATGGCAAATCACAAACATTAATTACCAATGGCAAATATGATGTGATGCAAATTAGTGCCATCGATGAAAAAAATGGCTATCTCTATTTTGAAGCATCACCAGATAATGCCACACAAAAATATTTGTACCGAACTAAATTAGATGGTACAGGAACAGCTATGCGCGTAACTCCTGCTAACCAGCCTGGAACCCATAGTTATACACTATCACCAAATGCCATTTTTGCAAAACATTCTTTTAGTAATTATTATACGCCAAATGTTACGGAGTGGGTAAAACTAAATACACACCAGCCAATTGATGGAGATAAAGTAAACAAAGCCGTTCAAGTATCAGACAAATCAAAAATAAACCTAGAGTTTTTTACCATAACCACCTCAGAAGGGGTAACCATGGATGCTTGGATGTCTAAGCCTGCTAATTTTAATCCTGCAAAAAAATACCCTGTTTTATTTTTTGTATATACAGAACCTTGGGGGCAAAATGTAAAAGATGAATTCGGTGTAGGAAACGACTTTTTATTTAGAGGCGATTTAGCACAAGAAGGATATTTTTATATTTCTATAGATAATAGAGGTACACCAGTTCCAAAGGGAAGCGCTTGGCGCAAATCGATCTACAAAAACATTGGCCAAGTAAATATTAGAGACCAAGCATTGGCTGCAAAAGAAATTTTAAAATGGCCGTATATTGATAGTTCCCGTATTGCTGTTTGGGGATGGAGTGGTGGTGGATCGGCTACCCAAAACTTACTTTTTCAATACCCTGAAATTTATAAAACGGGTATAGCAGTTGCAGGTGTGGCCAATCAATTAACCTACGATAATTTGTATCAAGAAAGATATATGGGATTACCGCAAGAAGACAAATCGGTATTCATAAAAGGGTCGCCCATAACCTATGCAAAAAATTTAAAAGGCAATCTTTTACTTATTCATGGAACTGGTGATGACAATGTGCACTATTCTAATATGGAGATGCTGGTGAATGAATTGGTAAAATATGGCAAACAATTTCAAATGATGAGTTATCCAAACCGCACCCACTCTATATCAGAAGGGCCTGGTACTTTCAACCATTTGTCGCAATTGTATACCGATTATATTAGAAAATATTGTCCTGGAGGAGCTAAATAAGCCAATAATTCAATCTTTAGCAGCTATTTACATACAAAATAGGCCTGTTTTAATAGATTGATAAATTTATAATTCCTGATTCTCAATCTAAACTGCAAATAGTACCTTTGCCGCTCAATAAAATTCAACATGAAGACAGACAAGAATTCGATTATAGGTTTCGTATTGTTAGGAATTCTGTTTTTTTTATACTTCTGGGTAACCAATAAGCAACAAAATGCTTTATTAGAGGTAAAGAAAAAACAAGAAGATTCACTAGCAACAATAGCTGCTAGCAGAATGAAAGTGGTAGATACCGTAACCGCAAAAATCGATTCCATCAAAAGAGATTCTGCTTATCGTGTTTCTGCTGCCGGCAATTTTACAACCGCTGCTCAAGGTACCGAGCAATTGATTGTTGTTGAGAATGAGGTAATGAAAGTGAACTTTTCCAATAAAGGAGGAAAAGTGTATAGTGTGGTACTTAAAAAATACTTGTCGCACGATGGTCAGCCGGTTGTTTTATCAGGATCAAAAGACCAATTAGGTTATACGGTTAATACTGGTAATAATCAATCAACTCAAACAGGTGAATTATACTTTGCCGCCAATCCAATTGTAAAAAATGCAGATGGCTCACAAGTAGTTCGATATAATTTACAAGCAAGCAATGGCGAAAGTATTTTACACGAATACACTATTCAGCCAAATGCCTACATGATAGATTGGAACCTAGCATTAACAGGAGCCGATAAATTACTTAGTCAAGGTCAATTAAATATGGTTTGGCATTCAACCACAGAACAACACGAAAAGACTGCGGTGTATGAGCGTCAGATGTCGAATATTTGTTTCTCAGAAGGAAATGAGTTTGATTATATCTCTTCAAAAACAGAGCGCAAATTCGAAAAGCCAGTTCAGTGGTTAAGCGTGGTACAACAGTTTTTTAATACTACATTAATTGCTAAAAATAGTTTTACTACAGGTACTGTAAACTGGTCTCGTAAAACTGATTCATCTACCGAGCTTGCAACTATTGATGCTAATTTACAAATGAAACTACCAGTTCAAAATGTGGTTGCTGTTCCGCTACAATTATATTATGGTCCTAGTGATTTTAATATTCTAAAAAAGCAGGCGCCAGAAATGGACAAGATTGTGAATTTGGGTAGAGACATGTATTCATTTGTGCGTCCAATTAACAAATACATTGTAATGAACGTATTTGATTTTTTTGCAGGCTTTGTAAAGAATTTTGGTTGGGTAGTATTATTGCTAACCTTGTTTATACGAATTGTAACCGCTCCATTAACTTATAGCAGTTATTTAAGCGGCGCAAAAATGAAAGTGTTGCGTCCGGAATTAGACATATTAAAAAAGAAATTTGGCGAAGACCAACAAGGTTTTGCCATGGAGCAAATGAAATTATTTAGAGAAGCAGGTGTGAATCCTCTTGGCGGATGTATTCCAGCCTTGTTGCAGATTCCTATTTTCTTTGCACTATATAGTTTCTTTAATTCCACTATTGCACTTCGTGGACAAGCATTTTTGTGGAGTACAGATTTATCGTCTTATGATGTAATAGCAAGGCTCCCATTCACCATTCCAATGGGATTTGGAGACCATATTAGTTTGTTTACAATTACAGCAGTACTTACTAGCTTTTTAATTTCAATCTATAATATGAGCATGACGCCAACGCAAGATAATCCTGCGTTAAAGTATATGCCTTATATTTTTCCTTTCATGTTATTGTTCATTTTTAACCGACTACCATCGGCACTTACTTGGTACTACACTGTTTCAAACGTAGTGACTTTAGCTCTTCAATTTGTTATTCAGAATTATATCATTAACCACGATAAAATATTAGCAAATATTGAGGTAAAACGTAAAGCACCTAAAAAGCAAAGTAAATGGCAGGAGAAATATTCTCAAATGATGGACAGCCAGAAAAAAGTGCAAGACCTAAAAGAGCGCAATCAAAAAAAATTAAATAAATAATTAAAGAGGATGTATCAAAAAAAAAGATACATCCTCTTTTGTTTTAAAATACTAATTAAATAGTAACTAACAATTAATTAAACATAGTCAACTTATTTAGTTTTAATACTGCTGCTTTTTTTGTAACATTGAGTAATGATTAAATACAGTATATGAAGCCTGTTTTATTTGTTTTAGGAATATGCTTAAGTAATCCTTTTTTTGTTGTTGCGCAACAAAGAGTGGTAGCAGAATGCGCCGTACATTTTAAAATAACAGTCGAAGAACTAAAGGCAGATAAAGATGTGCTAAATGCTATTCAAACAAGTAGCAAAACAGTTTATATAAAAGGGAATGATTGTCGAGTAGATTTATTGAGTCCATCACTAAACCAATCTATTATTTACGAAAAGCTGAACGGCTCTGCAGTTGTATTACGTGAATTTGGCAACAATAAATTCATGACAAAACTTTCTCCAGAAAAATGGACGGAGGCAAACAAACAATACGATGAAATGACCATCAGCCTAATGAATGAAACAAAAATCATTTTAGGATATGATTGTAAAAAAGCAATAATCAGTTTAAAAGATGGCACCGTATATACTTTATTTTACGCAACAAGTATCATACCCTCAGTTAAAGAGTTTGAATTTCCATTTAGGGATGTGCCTGGCTTTGTTCTAGAATATCAAATAAAGGAATCAGTAGAAACAATTGTAAATTATAAAGCAGTCAAAATTTTTTTGAGCCCTGTACAAGCTTCAAAATTTGATATCCCTACAAGTGGGTATCGAATTTTAAACTAGTGGAATAATTAATTTAAAGTAATTGTTAAGCAATTGACTAGTAATGAGAAAATACTAATGATGCGTTGGAACAGGTGTTTTGAATTTAGTAGGAACTTTCACTTTGAATTTATAAGGATATACATAAGTGGTATTTCCATTATCAAAACGCAACATAGAACTAATTTCAGAAGGATTTTGCTGGTCTTTAGAACCAATTAATTGTGTACCTCTAAATTGCATACTAGCTTTCATAGAAGAATAAGTCAAGCTTTTATGAGACAAGCTGCTTAAATTTTTCAATGAATATTTGCTATTTTTGGCCTTTTCATCTATTAAGCCTGTGAATGAGAATGCAGCAAAAGCTACCTGTATTGCCATAATAAATAAGGCAGATATGGTAATTTTTTGTATTGTTTGCTTATAACTCATTTAATCGAAGATAAACTATTTCTTAAAAGTATCACAATTATCTTAATATTAATAAGACGCACAAAACATAAAAAAGTTGCCTCATTATTAAAATAAAATAAAAAAAAGTTTTACATTCAATAAACTGACCGTCCGATGAGAGAAAATCCATACCGCGAAGACCGAGAGGAACTCAAAGAACTCTTGTTACAATACCAAAATTTAAAATCAGGACGTGCACATTCTTTCATAGAAGAAGACGCTTTTGAGCAGATTATAGCCTATTACGACGATAAAGACGATATTAATGAAGCCCTCGAGGCCTCAGAAATAGCCCTTGAGCAATTTCCTTACTCAGCCCATTTAATGATTAAAAAGGCAGATTTACTATTAGCCAATAGAAAATACCAAGAGGCTTTAAACATTTTAGAAACTGCCGAATTGTACGATAGCAATGACGTTAACCTCTATATATTAAAAACAGATGCTTATTTAGCATTAGACCAACAAGCCAAAGCAGTTGAATTATTAGAAGACGCTTTGCTTTTGTTTCAAGGGGAAGAACGGCTTGATTTACTTTTTGAATTAGCAGACGTTTATGACGATTACGAAGAATTTGATAAGGTGTTCGACTGTTTAAAATTAATCTTACAAGAAGAACCCAATAACGAAGAAGCACTTTATAAGATTTGTTTTTGGACAGATTTTACCGGCAGAAACGAAGAAAGTATTCATCTTCACCAACAAATTATTGAAGATTTTCCTTACAGTGAATTAGCCTGGTTTAATATGGCTGCTGCTTACCAAGGTTTAAAATTGTATGAAAAATCAATAGATGCATACAAATATGCAGTAGCCATTGATGAAAAATTCGATTACGCTTACCGCAATATGGGGGATGCTTATTTGCGCTTACGTAAATACAAAGAAGCCATTGAAGTACTAGAAAGGGTATTAGAACTATCTCGTCCAGAAGATGTAATTTATGAAGCCATTGGGCATTGCTATCATCGAATGGGAAATTTTGCACAAGCCCGATTTAATTATAAAAAAGCAGTGCATTTAAATCCTAACGACAGTAAACTACACTATAAAATTGCCGTTACTTATATGCTTGAAGAGCAATGGCAGCCTGCAATTAAACAACTAGACAATGCCATGCGCATACATCGTTCTATAACGGAGTATAACTTAGCCATGGGTGAATGTCGGATGCATTTAGGCCAGTTTAAAGAAGCCATTCAATACTTTAACTTAGTAGTCCGTCAAAAAACTAAAAATGTAGCAGGATGGGAAGCACTGATTAAATGTTTACTCAGCGCAACCTATTATGACGATGCATTATTGCAGTCAATAAATGCCATGAAAGCAACGGATGGCAAGCCAGTTTTTTTATTTTACCAAAGCACTGCGCTATTCTTAAATGGCAAATCAAAAGAGGCGCTTTTAAAATTAGAGATGGCTATGGAAAAATCTCCCAAGCAATTAAAAAAATTCATAGACCTAAACCCTTCTATCTTGCAAAATAGCCAGGTGGTTGATATTTTGGCCAGGTATAAGAAAGGGAAAAAGATATGATAAGCTTGTGATCATCCAATTGATACATTGCAAATTAAGTCAACTGATTATTGTATTTTTGCGCCTGAAAAACTTCCAAAATGAATTTTAATTTAACACAAATTCCAGAACGTACTGCAAAACCAAGGTCACATGGCATTACAATGGTCATGGATAAAGGTTTGAGTATTCCAGAAGTACACAATTTTATGAGTGTTGCTGGTCCGCATGTTGATGTTATTAAATTAGGATTTGGAACGGCGTTTGTTACCCCAAATTTAAGAGAGAAAATTCAAGCGTATCAGTCTTATGGGATACCCATTTATTTTGGAGGCACTTTGTTCGAAGCATTTTTAATTCGCAATCAATTCGACGATTATTTAGCCATCTGTAAAGACTATGGGATTAATTATATTGAAGTTAGTGACGGTTCTATAAACATTCCGCATCCAGAAAAATGTGGCTATATAGAAAAATTAACCAAACATGTTACGGTTTTAAGTGAAGTAGGAAGTAAAGATGCCGCACATATTATTGCTCCTTATAAATGGATAGAACTGATGCGTGCAGAATTAGAAGCAGGATCAACTTATGTAATAGCAGAAGCCCGCGAAGCAGGGAATGTAGGGATATACAGGGGATCTGGTGAAGTGCGTGAAGGCTTGGTGCAAGAGATTTTAACACAAATTCCTGCAGAAAAAATACTTTGGGAAGCACCACAAAAAGCACAGCAATTATATTTTCTTGAACTCATTGGTTGTAATGTGAATTTAGGAAATATTGCACCCAATGAAGTCATTGCATTAGAAACAATGCGCATAGGATTAAGGGGAGATACATTTGATTTATACCTAAATAAATAAATTAACATGCGTTATTTTGGTTTATTAGGATATCCACTTTCGCATTCTTTTTCACAAAAATATTTCACTGATAAATTTATTGCAGAAGGCATTACTGACTGCGTGTATGAAAATTTTTCAGTTCCAGCAATTGCTGTATTCCAAACAATTTTAGCCAACAAGCCTGCACTAGAAGGATTTAATATTACTATCCCCTATAAAAGAGAAGTATTAGCATTCTTAGATAGTGCAACTGATTCTGTAAATAAAATGGGCGCCTGTAATTGCGTGAAAATTACCAATGGAAAACTGGTAGGATATAATACAGATATTGTAGGGTTTAAACAATCACTCTTGCCCTTTTTAAAACACTATCATCAAAAGGCCTTAATCCTTGGCACAGGTGGCGCTTCATCGGCAGTGGAGTATGTTTTAAATGAATTGTCTATTCCTTATCAATTTGTTTCTCGTGTGGCTAGAGCAACTGCCATAAGTTATGAATCTTTAGGTGCTGAAATGCTGCAATCGCACAAATTAATTATTAATGCTACGCCTCTTGGCATGTATCCAAATATGCAAGATTGTCCAGCAATTCCGTATGAATTATTAACGCCCGAACACCATCTTTTCGATTTAATCTACAACCCTGCAGAAACCAAGTTTTTAGCCGAAGGAAAACGTATGGGAGCAAGCATTCAAAATGGATTAGAAATGCTCGTATTACAAGCAGAAGAAAGTTGGCGAATTTGGAATGAGACCAATTAGGGCTAACAGTTTTTCATTATAGAGTACTTAAAAAATCAATTAATTTTTTCATCGCTTTTTTTCTATGGCTGAAACTATTTTTTTCGGTCATAGACATTTCTGCAAATGTTTTACTCGCCCCATTCGGTATAAAAATTGGGTCATAACCAAACCCTTCAAACCCTTTCTCCAATTGAATAATAACGCCTTCGCAAATTCCTTCAAATAGGTATTCTTTGTTTTGCCAAATTAAAGAAATAACCGTTCTAAACTGTGCATTTCTATTTTCAATACCAGTTAAGTTTTCTAATAACAAATTAATATTATCTTGAAAATTCCTTCCCTCTCCAGCATACCTTGCGCTTTTAACACCTGGTGCACCACCTAATGCAAAAACTTCTAATCCAGTATCTTCACTAAAACAGTTTTTTTGTGTTAGTTGATGAATAGTGGTAGACTTTTCGGTAGCATTAGCTTCTAGGGTATCATGTGGTTCTGGTATATCAATATCAATGCCCGCTTCTTTGAGTGTAGTAATTTCAAACCGATCAGTTAATACCATTCGAATTTCACTTACTTTATTTTGGTTATTGGTTGCAAATACTAGTGCAATTTTTTCGGCTTCCATTAGTTCAAATAGTGGTTAGTAAAATTCGGTTGGTATTTTGAGCAACTATAATTGGAACATTTTTTTCAAACTCATCCAAAGTTTACCCTTTTCTGTTTTAGCCGCTATTGAATCGCCATCCATAGCGCTTAATGCAGGCGCTAAAAGCATTTGACAATTATTATATACAACAACATCATAGGGTTGTATGGCTAAAGGAATTACTAGTTCGTTAGGGCTAATATCAAAAAGGATTAAAAATTTTGGTTGATTTTTTTGTTCGATTTCTGTAAACAATAATGGGGTATTTGCTAGATTAACAAGGGCAATATCGCCAAGGTTAAGTTTACAAGCTGTTAAAATATTGGATAAAAATTGTAAATGCTGATCGTTTATATAGGCTGCGTCTAATTCTTTAACAATAATGGTAATTTGTTTGCCATTATTGCCCAAGTACCATTGTTTGTTTACTTCTGTTATAACCTTCTTCTGTTCTGCTTTTGGCACTTTAGAACTAGCTGTTTTTTCTATGATTTTTTCACTACTAACAATAGCTGACTCAACCACTAAATTATTGCCATATAAATTAGCAATTA
>Ga0209596_1001861_pt1 | contig 17766 bp, 17 predicted proteins | sample M_130807_MF_Meta_FD_187314 | JGI IMG/M metagenome (GOLD analysis project Ga0209596, IMG submission 187314) | Freshwater microbial communities from Lake Montjoie, Canada to study carbon cycling - M_130807_MF_MetaG (SPAdes) (version 2) | ecosystem: Environmental > Aquatic > Freshwater > Lake...
CATTCCACCATGCTCAAGAACTTCCATTGGTGCGCCATAAGTTGCTTCAAGAACTTTTGAAGTAAGTACTTCGCGTGGGCTGCCATCAGCGAGAACAGTTTTATTAAAACAAACTAAACGCGGAAGGTGAGCCGCCAAACCATTTAAGTCATGCGTCGTTAATAAAATCGTCAACCCATCTTGATGTAAATCTGCAAGAAGGTGAAGAATCTCGTGTCGCGTGCGGACATCAACACCCGCTGTTGGCTCGTCCAGAACCAAAATGTCAGGCTGACAAAACATCGCCCGAGCTAGAAACACGCGTTGCTGTTGCCCACCAGATAGTTCGCGAATGTGACGCTGCGCCACATCGGCGATGCCGAGCTTCTCGAGAACTTCTCGCACCGCGGTGCGTTCTTTAGTTGTGATTCTTGGCCACCATTTTGTTTTGGTGCGAGTCATGACGATGACTTCTTCAACAGTCACCGGAAAGTACCAGTCAACAGTTTCGACTTGTGGCACATAGCCAATCGTCAGTTGAGGGTGAATCGTTATCGAACCGTGTGCAACTGGTTGCGAACCGACTATCGCTTTGAGCAATGTTGTTTTGCCCGATCCTGACGGGCCGACGATGCCGACAAATTCTCGGCGATTAATATTTAGATATACGTCGTGCAATACGGGTGAGTTTCCATATGTGCACGAAACATGTTCGCAAACAATCAACGGGCTATCAGTTTTACTGTGGATACTTTGCCTCATCTTTAGCCACGTCTCGTACATCGAGAGATTTCAACGCCGAAGCATCACCGCCCAAAGCCTCAACAATTGTCACAAAATCAAATCGCATCAAACCGAGCCAAGAGTGTTCTGGGTCGCCAGGCTTACCAATCAAATCATCATCACGCAGAACATCGACATATCGCACACCGGTTTCGGCACCGATTTGTTCAAGCACAGTTGACGGAAACACTTCGCTACCAAAAATAGCTTTGACTTTTTGACTTTTTACTTGCAGGATAAGTCCACCGATTTCTTTGGGAGTCGGCTCATCAAATGAAGAGGGCTGAATTGCACCGATAACTGTGTAGCCATAATTCTTTGCAAAATATGCGTACGCGTCGTGATAGGTGAGCAGTTTGCGTTGATCTTCAGGGATAGACGCAGTCGAAATTTTAATTGCGTCATCAAGCGCATCTATCTTTGCAGCGAACGCAGAAAAATTGCTTTCATAAATCACCGCATTTGATGGATCTCGCCGCACGAGGACATCTCGCACAACCTGCGCATATTGTTTTGCCATCGGCGGATTTGTCCATAAATGCGGGTTCGGTTTTCCACCCTCTTTAGGAAATGAGAAATCATAAATATATTCAGACACGGGCAAAACCTCGGTACCAAGTTCGCAGACGTTCGCTGACTCTTTTAGATTTGCCATTGCAAGATCTTTAGTCGGTTCTTCAAGCACTAAACCATTGATGAAAATTATGTCTGCGGATTCAAGTGATGCGGCATCACTTGGCTTTGGCTCAAAAGTATGCGAGTTCGTTCCTTCAGGAACGATGCCTTTAATTAGTGTCGGTGTGCCACCAGCAATATTGGCAACAATGCTTGTAATCGGCGCAACAGTTGTAGCGATATTTAGCGCCCGTCCATTTACGACATCGCCCAATTCGCATCCTATGTTCTTGATTGATGACACTTTTTCTGCAGGTGAACAACCTGCCATTAACGCCAAACCCAATATAAAACGACTTATTTTCACAATGCCACACCATCAGCACTTCGTGACGAAATTACTTGATCAAGAATTTGTGCGACTCGTAATGAATCAGACAGCGGCATCACCCACCCCGAATTTGTCGCAATACTTTCGCTAACTTGTTGAATCATCTCGACGAACGCATCAACTGAATCAAAATATTCAATGTGGCCGTTGATTTGCAGCGAACTTGTTTCACGCCATGTAGAAAAAGATTCTCCACTTGCTGTGACCAAGCTTCCAGCAGAACCAAGAATTTTAAATTTCTGTGGAGCGTCGATTTCAAATGAACTCAACGAGTGCACTTTGACTTTGCCGTTGATGGTTGCCTTGACATCTGTGGTCAAATCAATTTTGGTTGGACCGATATTTCTCGCAACATTGTCTATTTCAAAATCTTTTGCACCACCCGTTAGTGCGACCCATGCATTGGACTGATAGCAACCAATATCAAGTAATGCCCCGCCACCAAGTAGTGGGTCAAGTCGATAATTTTCAGTCATTTCTGATTTAAATGTGAATTGCGACTCAATTGACTCGAGGTCGCCGATTGCACCAGATTCGACTAACTCTACGATGCGTTTAAACCTTGGGTGCCAGCGAGTCCATACTGCTTCGACCAATAATCGATTACAACGTTGCGCGCAATCAATCATTTTCTGAACTTCGATTGCGTTCAGCCCGAGTGGTTTCTCACACAGCACATGTTTGCCTGCTTCAAGCGATTTCGTTACCCACTCAAGATGCTGATGGTTGGCAAGACTTATATAAACAACTTCGATTTGTGGATCATCTAACAACTGTTGATAAGAGTCGTAAACATTTTGTGGTTCGAACTTTGCTGAGCGGGCTCGATCACGGCTTGCTACACCAAAAAGTTGCGCATTATTGGCAGCGTGAACGGCTGGCGCAGTCGCCCTGTTGACAATCCACCCAGCGCCGAGAAATCCCCACTTAGTTGTCACTACAAAACCGAACTAGACGAGCGCATTTGCGGAACCACAGGAATCGCGTTGCACTTGGCTGAAGATTCTGCTGCTTGCATAATCGCGACAACGTTTCGTGACTGCATCGCACTGACTGACATCGGCGTACCAATCGTAAGATAGTCAACAATTGACCTGTGAAATTCAAACTCTTCTAATTTCTTGGGCTCAATAATTTGCGAGGTGCCGTCTTGGCGATGCAATGTCAAAATAGCCGGAAGATCTGCAACTGCTGGTTCGGCGGCCGGGTTCCAATTTGCGACAATCGCACCAAGTGTGCCCAGAACATAAAACTTCGGCTTTCGTGCCGCCGCTAAATCTGAGTGAACAAAAGTTGCTTGCTTACCTGTTGCAAATGTGATCGTCACTTGGGCATGGTCTGCATTTGTTGCATGCGTCCACACTCGTTTATGGTTCTGTCCACTGACATGCGCAACATCATCGTTGATGATGTTCAAAATCTGATCAATGAAGTGGCTCCCCCAATCGAAAATTGCGCCACCAGAAACAACTGAATCAGAGTGCCAATAGTCGCACGGCCTTGAGTATCCGCCAACGAAAGTATCGAACTGATAAACCTCACCGATTGCGCCTGACAAAATCTGCGAGCGCATCGTGACGAAATCAGAATCAAACCGACGATTCTGATAAACAACAAGTAACAAATTTTTATCGAGTGACAATTGAATTAGTTGATCACATTCGTCTGTCGTCAGCGCCATCGGCTTTTCAAGTACGACATGAATTCCGCGCTCAAGAGATTGTTTGGCCCAGTGAAAGTGGCTATTCGGCTGCGTAGAAATTACTACTAAGTCAAGCAACCCAGAGTCAAGCATCTCCGTAGCATCGCTAAAGCCAACAAAATCTGGTGCGACTTTTCGTGCAGCGGCGATTCGCTCGGGTTTCGTGTCACAAACTGCAGCAAGAACTAGTCCACTCGTTTTTTGGACAGCCATGTTGTGTTCAGAACCGATTGCGCCATAGGCGAGTAAACCGACTCGAATAGGGTTAGTGCTCATTACCGAAACAACTGTATTCTGACGGCTGATGCATCACACACAAACAGCACCGTTGATCAACCAAAGTGACGAAAATGACTAGTTCTTCAAACGCAACGCCGTCTGGCGCGAGTTCGAGTGGCGCAACTCAGTGGCAGGAGTTGAGTGCGCAGGCGTCATTGGCATCGCACCGATTAGTTGGCTGGATCTATTGGGACCCCGAAGCAATTGCGCGGTACAGCAAACTTGGCATCGAAAACGGTTTTGGTTACTACATCGCCACTCGTTGCGCACCTCTTGCCAGTGCTGGCGACGAAGTTGTAATCGCAGCGTGCTACTCAATTCATGCCGACTTTATTCGCCTGGCTTTAAAACTCGCGCGTGAAAGTACAACTTTTTCAGATGCGTACCGCGTGCGCAATGAAGCCGTCGAACTCGGACTTGAAGAATTCGTGCCAGAAATTGTTGGCGACCTCGGAGAGATGTCTGGCGATCTTTGGCAGGCTGCAGAATCTTTGCCGATTTCGGGACGCGTATTGCACGCAGCACATCGTGGTTGGCCGCGATGTGAAGATCAGCCAGCGCTTTCGGCGTGGCTGGCAATTAATTGCATTCGCGAATGGCGCGGCGACACTCACTGGGCTGTTCTTGCCGCGCACGATGTCAACGGCGTGCAGGCAGGATTATTGCACGACGCTTTTTTGGGATATCCAGGCGACTGGATTCCGCGAAGTCGTGGTGCCAACGATGCGCAACTCAACGAGGCATGGGATTCACTTGACCAGCGCGGCTTTGTCACTGAGCAAAGAGTTAATGCAAAAGGTCTACAGTTCAGACAACAGCTTGAAGATCTCACCGATCAGCTCAGCGAACGCGCGTGGCGAAACCTCGGAGAAACGAAAACTCGCAAGTTCTGCGACCTTGTTTTGCCACACAGTAAAACTTTGCTTTCGAGAATTGATAAAACTGCTGGCGAAAACTGGATGCCCGCGGCCCGCGACTCTCGACGAAAATAGTTTTATTTTTTAGTCGCGCCATCAAACGGCACTGGTGAAACTTGAGCGCTGAACTCGCCTGCTGGCGTTTGCACCGAAACTTTTGTGCCAACAGGTGTGTAGTCAATAGCTAACTGCCCAAGCGAAACATTCGTCTCAAGTCTTGGCGACCAAACTGCCGAAGTCACAGAACCAATATGTTTGCCACCAACTTTTACAGGCCACGGATTTCTATTTGCCGGAACTTTTGGTCCGTCAATGGTTAGTCCACAAACGCGACGGTCGATACCGCGCTTGGCAACTGCGCGAATTGCATCAAGACCAATCGCTTCAATATCGGCATCAAGCGAAACATATTGCTCCATTGCGGCTTCAAGTGGTGTGTCGGCACGCGTGATATCAGAGCCGTAGGTCATCAATCCTGCTTCAATTCGCTCTATCAAATTCGGGCAACCTGGACCAATATCAAATTGTTTACCCGCCTCGGCCAACGCATCATAAAGTTGCACGCCAATCTCGGCATCGTCAACATAGATCTCAAACCCGCCTTGCGCGCTCCAGCCACTGCGCGCAACCAAAAACTTATGACCAAGAAACTCGAGAGTGTCAAAGCGAAAAAACTTTGTCTTGCGTGCGGCCTCACCGAATACGGCGACAACAACATCCTCTGCTTTTGGCCCTTGTACGGCGAGTGGCCAAATGTCTGGCTCAAAAATTTTCACATCAAGTTTCATGCCAAGCGCAATGCCTTGCGCCCACAGCAAAATATCCAAATCAGAAATAGAAAACCAAAAACGATCTTCAGCCACACGAATCGCCACGGGGTCGTTCAATAAAAACCCATCCCGATCGCAAACTGGTGCGAGTGCACACTTACCAATTTCAAGTTTGCGTAAATCGCGAACAGTTAGCAACTGCGCCAAACGCGCCGCATCGGGACCACACAGTTCAACTTGGCGCTGACAAGAAACATCCCAAAGTTGAACATTGTTACGTAAATGAAAATAATCTTCTTCAACTCCACGAATGCGAGTCGGCAACAACATGTGGTTGTAGATCGTGTAAGCCTGCACGCCAAAATCTTCAACACGACTCGAAAATGGCGTAGAGCGAGTACGCCGTGTAATCGCTAATTGTGGAGAGTTCTTTGGTGGCTGAATTGTCGGTGTGTAGTTCATATTTATGGCCCGACCCACTTAATGTTGCAAATTTCGGCGCTACGACCTTCGAAGTTCCAGACATGACCGAACGCTCGCACTCGACCTTGCGATGCTTTGGCCACAACGACTTCTGAACCCATCCAATATTGCGTATTAACAACTGTGACTTCTTCGCCCTCGCGCGAACCAGTTATCGGCTCAACTGAACCTTGAATATATTTGCCGACACTCAAAGTGCGTTTTTGACCTTCGGTAACGAAACTTATCGGGGCACGCTCGGCGCCAAGATATTTACCGACAAGCATCTTGAACAAACCCGTCGTGCCACGACTTGCACCAGTGAATATCTTCTCGAGTTTCGCAAACTGTTCATCGGTCGCACGATCGTCAATCCATAAACCGGTTGTCCAGTTGCCGCGCTCCATTTTGCCAGGGATATCAAGCAACATCGCCACATTCAAACCCGACAAAAATGTTAAACCAGACTTGCCTTTATCAATTCGCACACCCAACCACGCCTGACAGTAACCCTCGGTCGGTGGATGTGCACCAAGCGAAACAACACACGGGCAAAACACCGTGCAGTTGCAATTCAGAATCAACTCACCCTCAATTGACCAAGTCTCTGCATTTTTTTGTTCGATTTTTGTGTTCACAGTTTTCTCTCTTTCATTATTATTAAAGTTGGGCTTTTACTTACAGATGAATATGACTCTGTGCGATATCGCCGCCAGCAAACAGGCTCGCCAATACTGCGACTCCCCAAATAATTATTAAAACTCCAAGTGGCAAAGTAATTCGTCGGCCGATCACGGGAAACTTCTCGATCGCCATCACAGCAGCGCTGAGCACCATAAACCAAATGTTGCTTAATCCGCCTACAAATGCCAGCAACATCAATGCCCAACAACAACCAACGCAAGTTACACCGTGGCGCAAACCCATTTTGAAACCACCAGCGACACCATCTCGCCAGTGGCGAAAGAAAAATTGCATCGGCGCAACACACTCTGATTGGCACTTCTGCTTGAGCGATGAAAACTGATACAAACCAGCAGTGATCAACAAGCCGGCACTCAATATTTTGTTTAAACCATTTTGCGAGTCAAATAAATTTAGTTCAGCGATCGCCAACTGCGATGACGATGCAACAAGCGCAAAACCGAGCCAAATAAGCACATAACCAAATACGAAAGCCCACCAAATTTGCTGCGATGCATTATTCGTAACGCTGCGTAACGACATCAACACGGGCACCGCGGTAGTTGACATCATCACCAGCGTCATCAACATCCACATCAGAAAAATATTTGACGCGGTGTGCGCATGCACAGAACTGCTCGTAGTCGTGTGCTGTTGCAACAGTCCATACCAACCGACGGCAACGAACAACATAAACAGTGGCCAAGGCGAATTTGTCAGCAATTTGCTCTGCATCATCGCTGATTACTATAGTTATCGCTTGTGACAGTTAGCAAATCAAAACGGTCTGGAGAGTTGCTGCAGTTCAATGCTCAAGGGTTCGCCCAGCTGCTTCATCAACGGCGTCTACAACTCGGGCTCTCAACTCGCGAACTCGCTACCCGAGCAAAAATATCACAGCCTTATGTCGTGGCTCTTGAACGCGCCCGCCAGGTTTCACCAGACGCCACACGCAAACTGCCGACCCCAACAGTTGATGTGATTGCGCAACTGGGCCACGCCTTAGATATTGAGCCCGTAAAACTTTTTCAACAAGCAATGCAGATTTCGAGTCGCCATGTGTTGTTGATCGTTGACCACTCTGCGACCAACCCACTACAGATTGTCGAACAAGCATCGATCAACCAACCACAAGCCTGGCTTTGCGCCGAGAAGTCAAGGCGACATCGACCTGCGTCAAACAAAATCGCGACTATACAAACCAGCGGACATCACCCACGCATTAAACAGTGAATTGCAAAAGTTGCGCGACAGAATTGCCAGCCAAACTCTGGGTTTAATATTCAGCGAGACTTCTGAAGTAATGACCGAGTTCGACAACCCACAGGCTGTGCTCAAGTTTGAAAATAAATGGGCAGATGTTGTTGACCGAGCCGTAACTGCAGCCGGCGCCCATGCACTGTTTAATATCTGTGTGTATAAAATTTCAGACTTGAAGTCGCTGAAAAATCCAATCGCTACGGCGCGCGAACTTATCGAAGTGCACGACGAAGTCTGGTCGTACCAAGATTCACGCCTGACAATCGGCACTGACTCTGAAAAACAAATCGTTCAGCAACTCTCTAAATAAACAAATCACACGAAACGAGAACAACAAAATGAACACACCAAATACATCACGAGCCTTTACAGTCGGCAAAACCGAATCAGGCTGGGCGCGCAAAATCATCGACATGCCAATAGACAAACTCGGCGACGGCGATGTGCTGATTCAAGTCGAATTTTCTGGCATCAACTTCAAAGACGGGCTCGCCAGCACCGAGGCAGGTCGCATCGCACGCATTGATCCGCTTATCGGCGGCGTTGATCTCGCCGGCAAAGTCGTCGAATCTTCAAATCCAAATTTCAAAGTTGGCGACAATGTAATTGCCCATGGATACGACATTGGAGTTGCACATCACGGTGGCTTTTCGCAATATGCTCGCGTGCAATCTGCTTGGCTTGTGCCAATACCAAAAGGTCTCGACGCACGCACGGCAATGATGATCGGCACAGCCGGATACACGGCAGCGCTTTCGGTTGATGCACTTGAAAAAGCGGGCCTCAAGCCTAATACAGGACCAGTTCTCGTAACTGGCGCAACTGGCGGCGTGGGTTCAGTTGCCGTCGGCATGCTTGCGCTTCGCGGCTACGAAGTTGTCGCCAGCACGGGCAAACCAGAAACTGCCGAGTGGCTCAAAAAACTTGGCGCAAGTGAAATCATTGACCGCACAGAAACTTCAGCCGAGTCGGCCAAACCACTTGAACGCGAGCGATGGGCTGGCGCGATTGACTGTGTTGGCGGTGCAACACTCGCCTACATTTTGCGTACTCTGCAATATGGATGCAGCGTTGCCGCGAGCGGACTCACCGGTGGCACAAGTTTGCCAACATCTGTTTTGCCATTCATATTGCGTGGCGTAAATTTGCTCGGCATTGACAGCGTGCAAACACCGCTTGAGCCACGCAAGGCAATGTGGTCGCGAATCGCTACAGACTTGAAACCAACTTGGCTTGAAACGCAAAGCGTTGAGATCATTGGCCTCGACGATCTCAGCGAGCAACTTGACAAAATTCTCGCAGGCAAAATGCGCGGTCGCGTACTGGTTAATCCGCATTTATAGATTTATCGATTTATAGATTTATCTCGTCTACCTGAACTGCGTTATTATTCAGTGAAACGCGACTAACGCACAAAGGACAACTCGCATGAGCGCAATCATTAACCCTGAACAACTTCAACGAGCAAAATCTGACAAAGGCTTCATCGCCGCTCTAGATCAAAGTGGCGGCAGTACGCCGAAGGCACTCAAACTTTACGGCATCGAAGAAACTGAATATAGCGGTGACCCCGAAATGTTTGACCTCATTCATGCGATGCGCTCACGCATAATTCAAAGCCCGGTGTTCACAAGTGAGCGCATTCTCGGTGCGATTCTGTTCGAAATGACGATGAATCGTAAGATCGACGGCAAAGGCACAGCCGAGTTTCTTTGGCAAAACAAGCAGATCTTGCCATTTTTGAAAGTCGACAACGGTCTCGCCGATGAGACAAATGGCGCTCAGATAATGAAGCCGATACCAGAACTCGGCACGCGGCTTGAGAGTGCCAAATCACACGGAGTTTTCGGCACGAAAATGCGTTCAGTGATCAAACTTGCAAATCAAACCGGTGTCGCCGATGTTGTGCGCCAGCAGTTTGAGATTGGCAAACAGATTATTTCTGCTGGTCTCGTGCCAATTATCGAACCAGAAGTTGACATCAATAGCCCCGAGAAAAGCGCCGCAGAAATTATTTTGAAAACCGAAATAATTAGCCAACTCAACGCTCTGAATAACGACCAAAATGTGATGCTTAAACTGACTTTGCCAAACGAAACAGGGTTTTACGCAGAACTCGTCAAGCATCCGCGAGTTGTGCGGGTCGTTGCATTGTCTGGTGGTTACAGCCGCGAAGAGGCCAACAAAAAACTGGCGCAGAATCTTGGAGTAATTGCAAGTTTCTCTCGCGCACTCACAGAAGGTCTTTCAGCCAAGCAATCGGAGACCCAATTTAATGGCACTTTAGACACCACGATTCAGGCGATTTATCAGGCGTCTAATACATAAATTTTGTAGCCAAGAAAACAGAGCCGATAAAACCTATATAAAATAAGGGTTGCCTATCACCCACCTGATCTAAGTTTGTGCGTATTATCTCTTCATATGAAAAAACGTGACCTCATCCAAGCAGTAGCCATCCACGCCGACGTCGACAAAAAAACAGCAACTGCTGTTGTCGAAGGCACAATTGACGTAATCCTGGCAACAGTTGCCAGTGGTGACGTCGTGAATATTTCTGGCTTCGCAAAGTTTGCCAAGAAGTCGCGACCAGCCCGCATGGCTCGTAACCCGGCAACTGGCGAGCAAGTTCAAGTGAAGGCAAAGACTGTTGCAAAAATTACAGCGCTTAAAGGATTCAAAGACATCGCCCTTGGCGTTGCGTCACCACCAAAGATCATCACAGTGCGCAAGCCTGCTGCTGTTGCACCGAACGCCGGCGCAAAACGCAGGTAAATCTGCAAGAGTAGCAATTTCGTCACCCGATTTTGGGTAGATACCACAAAGCAGCTAAAAAATAATTGACTTTGATGTTTGGTGATGTGATTGAGCGTGTTTAGTGTTAAATTTTGGGATGCGTAAAAAACAGGTCATCTTCGTTTCAATCATTGCACTGCTAGTTATCACATTAAGTGCATCACTAATTGCAAAAAAAGGAAACGACAAGACAACCGTTGCGACCCGTAATATTGCAATCGCTACTGCTGGCAGTGATGCGACAACTAGCAGTCCGATTTATTACACGCCTGCGCCAATGTCAGTAATACTTAAGCGATCACTCCCAGGCATAACTCTGAGTGCTCTATCTACTGTTTCAAATCGAACCAAATTTATGATTGGCGACAACAGTTCTGGAGCGCTCGCCGCCAATTATTTGACAATCGATTCGGCTTCTTCATATGCAGCGCCAGCAGCACCATTGACTGCGCAGACATTTGAGTCATATCTGAAAGGTATTTTCAATGCAGCCCCTGACACCACCGATACATCACAATTCAGAATTGACTCAGTTTTACATAACATTTACTCGCTTGATTTTGAACCAGCAAGCGCAAACAAATTAGTTTTCAAAATCAACTGGGGTTTCACAACAGCCTCAACAGGTTTCATCTCTTTTAGTTATGACAACGCGACAAAACTTTTGCAGGCGAAAAAACGATATTCGTTAAGCACTTCAACGTATACGCACTCACTCGACTCAAGTTTTAGCGCAGCGAATTACTACGTGAAACTTAGCAATGGATCGTTCTCGCTTGTGCCTTCAACTAGTGACGCGACGCAATTACATTTGTTTAGCTCGCCAATCAACTATGACATGCCAACTGATTTCAACCCAGATGGTGTTGCATTTGTAAGCAACGAACGAGTTTCGCTTGCCGGTGTCAAAAATGAGTCAACCTCAAGTTATGAAAGCAGTAACGGCGTATTGAGAGACATTACTGCTACTTATAAGCCTCAAATTTCTGTTGTTGGCTTGAGTTCTGTGACAAAAGCAGCCGCAGATGAAAAAATTGCTGAGATCAAAACTTTGGTCGAGGCACAGGGTGGCAAATTGCGCTATGACACTTTGCTGTACAAAAATTTTCGCGAGGGTGCACTCGGCGTCACTCTGCAAAGCAGCAGTATTGCAAATGGTACTCTCGGTCAACAGACAACGCCGTTTGTATATTTCACTAACGAAAAAGACTCTTCGGGTACCTATCATCCATTTATGGTCATGGCTAGTTATTCAATAACTGACAAGCCAAGCAATCTCAACGATATTCGTAGACCACCTGGTGACGGCACAAGCGGTGGTGGCTATGCATCAAGCAAAGTCACCCGAGATGCAGTATTGCAATTGGCAATGACCAGGATTCCATTGCGTGACTACGGCTTAGTTTCAAGCATTACCGAAAATACGTTAGCTAAGTCATTGCTTTCTGAAGGTAAGAGCTCTGCTGCGCCAAACACATTTAATTACGCCAGCACAAGTACGAACGGAGTCGCATTTGACGGCGTGGATATCTACCCGGCGATGAACAATACAGTTAACCAATCACAACCTGCCGCAGAAATCTGCAGCATCGGCGTTCACGTAGGTCAAGGCATGGGCTTGCACTATCACGCAGATGGGTTCAGCGCACTAAACAATGGGCTAAGTCTTTACAACTCAGATGACTACACCGGCAAAACCCATCCACCATTACTCGGATTCGGTTTAGACGGTGTTGCCTTATTCGGTAAATATCTCGCGACGAATAGTTCGATGATCGGATACTCGGTTGCGCTTGACGAATACGGCGGTCATGATCATGACGGCATCGGCTATCACTATCATGCCCACACTGAAGCGGCAGTGAGCCCGCTCGGAAAGGCATACACCTTGCATCTCCTCTTAGGAGGTGCGTGGCGCGGAAAGATCAATTCGATCCCATCATTTTGGAGCCTCGAGAAGAAAAGTACTTACCTAGGTTTTTAACTAGCCAACGATTGTTACGAGTTGGAAGATCGGTAGGTACAGCGCAATTACTGCTGTACCTACGATCACACCAAGACCCAAAATCAAATACGGTTCAATTGCCTTTGCGAAATCTTCACCATCACGTTTGAGATCTTCTTCGGTATCGGCCGCATACCGCGCAAGAACACCGGCAAGGTCTCCAGAGGCATCACCGACTGCTGCCAGATCACGAAACACTAATGGCAACTCGTCAATACTTGAAAATGAGTCGGTAACGGATTCACCTTGTGCAATTAAATTTTGGATCCCTAGAAATGCTTCTTGAAACACCACATTGCCACTTGCCTCACCGGTCATTTCTAGAGAGTCGAGCATTGAAACTTTCGCTGTTAGCAAAGCGCTCAACGTCGCGGCACTGCGAGTAGTGATTGACCGATGAATAAGCGCACCAAGTCTTGGAACTTTTAGAAATAAATTATCTGTGATAATCCGACCGGTTGGAATCTTTCGAAGAAGATACATCAGCACAATCAACAAACCCAAAATAGTAGGAAACGCCCAGGCTTGACGAGTAAGTGTGATGCTCAAATCAACCACGAACTGCGTCAAAGCCGGAAGCTTTGCATTGAGTTGCGAATACATATCAACGAAGCGCGGCACCACGAAGAAAACCATGGCCAGCAAAACCGTGATCGTTGTTGACATAACCGCTAACGGATACTGAACTGCACGCTTTAGATTTTTTCGCAATCGAATTTGCGCATCACACAAATCAATGATGCCCTTAAATGTTGCGACTAGTGACCCAGTAGCCTCGCCAGCTTTGATCATCGCAGTCGGAACATTGCCGAGACGATGCTGTTGAGCAACGAATGCATCGCCGACGCCCATTCCTGCTTCGAGATCAAGTCGAATTTTTGTCATAACTCGCGCCGGTCGCTTGCCTGGTCGTTGATCTGTAATTAGTTCGCAAGCCTCTGGAAGTCGTATACCACTTGTCAACAAACTTGAAAGATTACGAGAGATCCAGAGCACTTCTTCTAGCGGCAATCTTGGATGTATGAAATCTAAGTCTCTTGAGAACAGATCGAAAAATATCCGCCGCCTAAGTCGCTTTACATAGACCCCGCGCCGGTACAACTTGGCCTTCGCAGATTCGCGATCAACAGCAACAATTTGACCCTTGCGCTTGCGATCAAGTCGATCGGAACCCTTAAATAAATATGTGTGAGACATTAATTAGAAACAGTATAAATTAGTTTTCACCAAGAACTCGGGCAACCTCTTCAAGTGAAGTCGCTCCTTGACGGGCAAGTTGCAGTGCATCGTGGCGAATCGGCACCATGCCTGAGTTAATTGCAATCACTTCGATTAACGCCGGGTCAGCCCTAGCAATGATCGCAGATCTCAATTCGTCCGTTACTTTCATCACTTCGGCAACAACTGCGCGACCTTTAAACCCGGTGTCAAAACAGTTTTCGCAACCGCCAATTCGCGGCCCCCACAATCTTTCTGGCCGCTCAAATGGCCATTGAGCCTCATCAAGTACTGAGCGACGCGGTACATATGGTGTTCTGCATTGTCGGCAAAGTCGGCGCAATAATCGCTGATTAATTACTCCACGAACTGCCGCTGAAACCATGAACGGTTCGATGCCGAGATCTATTAAACGCAACGGTGCAGTAGCGGCGGTTGAGGCGTGCAGTGACGCCATGACGACTTGCCCGGTTAGCGCAGCACCCATCGCTGTCTTTGCAGTTTCTGTATCTCGAATTTCACCAACTAGCAAAACATCAGGGTCGGCACGTAAAACTGCTCGCAAGGCAGCCGCGAAATCAAAATTTGCCGCGCGATTAACTTGCACCTGCAACATTCCAGATAGCCGATATTCAACTGGGTCTTCAACCGTGATTGTCTTTACTAATGGTGTCGTAAGTTTTCTTAGCGCGCTATAAAGCGTCGTCGTTTTACCAGATCCAGTCGGGCCAGTTGCCAGAATTACTCCGCCTTGAAGTGAGCACAAATTATCAAATTGCACACGAACTGCTCGACTGAAACCAATTGATGCAAGTCGTGTCTGAACTCGAGTTTGATCTAACAACCGAATAACGCATGATTCGCCACCCCAAGCAGACGGGATCGTCACAACTCGCAAGTCAACTGTGTGGCCACCAAATGTTGCAGATGCTCGACCGTCTTGAGGTGATCGTCTATCGCCCACATCAAGTTGCGACATGATCTTGATTCGGTTTACAAGTATCTGACCGAATTCAATCGGATACTTTCCGGCCGCCGTCAAGATTCCGTCTAAACGAAATCGTATTTCGCAACTTTTATCGTCTGGCTCGATATGAATGTCAGAAGCACCCGACATAATCGCGCGCTCGATCATTACATCGGCGAGTTCGGCAACGCGACCCTCTGCAGCAAGGCGTTTTTCGACTTCTTGCAATTGGCTCGCACGACTTAGAGATTCTTCATCTGCCAACTCATCAACAAGTTCAGTGTCTTCGTGTCGCTCTGCGGCAGCCTGCAGTGCGGGTCGATTTGTGACTACGAAGCCGACTTCATAATCTGTGAAACGAGCGCGAAGCTCTGTCATAACCTTTGCATTGTTCGGGTCTAAAACCGCAATGACCACAGTGTTGTCACGACGACCGACTGCAAAGGCACCAAGATCTAGAGCTTCATGCGGCGGAATACGCTCGACTAAATCCGGCGGAACTAAACCTGGTAACTGGGCTAAATATTCAAAACCTTTTGACGACCAAATTGCGAGTTCGAGATCTGTAATCGAAAGACCTGCAGCGATCATTGCTCGCACGGGTCTGATGCCGTTGAGCCAACCTACTTCTGCAGCCGCTTCATATCTCGGAAGATCTTCAGCGATTGCAGGTACTGCTTTTTTAAGAAGCGCGATTGCTTCTCGGAGTTCTGGCAAAAACTCTTTCGTTGTGGTTGTCAAGGCAACGTAGTCCCCGGCGCTACAGATAATTGCTGTTCATTAAATCTGATGCCAACTAACTCAAGAGTCGCCACTGTTTGATTGCCGGCAAAATCAAACTTGATGCTGGCAATACCAATTAACGGGCCAGTAGTGCGTGCGTCTCTCGTTTTATCAATCAACTGAATTAGCCGTGGCACATCACCCGTAACTTCAACCACTGCCGTAACCACTGTAAAAAGTTCTGTTAACGAAGTTGGGTCTATTTTTAAGGCAGTAAGCGCTGCTTCTGCAGTCATCGTTTCGGTGGGCGCTTTGGCTTCAATAACTCCAAGAGTTAATACTTCGGCCTCTCTGCGAATTGCGCTGACCAAGTCTGCACTCGTCAACGTTGACGGCGCGAGGAGACTTAAATTCGGGTCACCAGTGAGGTCTATATTCGCTGACTTGGCGCGAATCGCGGCCGACTCAAGAAATACCTGATCGGCAGTTTCTCTTAGCCGATCAACATGATCACGACGGTTAATAATTAACTCAATGACACCAGCGAAAATTATCGCAACAACAACTGCACCGATACTTATAAAGATCTTCCGACGACTCATGCGTCACCGAAAGGCACGAATGGCACACCAAGCGGAAACACGAATGCGTATTCAACTGGCCCATTTTCGGTAGCGTCTAGCTCTGTCATAGAAATCGATGCGCCACTTGTGGCAAGAGCGCGCTGCCACTCGTCGATCATTTCAGCAGGAATCTTGACAGTAAATCGCGCACTAACTAGCCCATTTTCGACACTGAATGCAACCGAATTAACGATCGGCTCAGCAGGTAAGGACGACAAAAGTGCAACAACGGCTGCCGACCAAATTGGCGGCGTGAATTGCGAAATTGAATTCAACTGTGTCGCTGCTGTTTGTTTTCTTGCGGCGAGTTCGGCTGCGGCCTTGCTTGACTTGACTTCTTTTTGCGCGGTGGCGATTACACGCTCGAGGCTCGCTGCAGTTCGCCCTGCAGAAACCCAAGCAAATGTGGCTAGCAATGCGGCAACGACAACCACCGATAAGCCAACTGCCAAACCACGCGGCACTTGTGAAATTCTTGAAGAACTAAATACAGGACTTGCGAAGCCTCGCGAACCGTCGCCAGTGATTACTCCTTCAAATGGTTGCAGGCTTTTTGACGGAGACTGTTTTGCAAGACGACGGCTTAAACGCCGACTGAAATATCTTGATACATCAACAAATGGTTGATACTCAAGTTGCATAGTTGCTGCAGCAAGCGAACCGTAAGCAGCAAGCCTCTCAGCTTCTGGAATCTGTGAAACATCAAGGCTGCTACTAACTGGCGCCGGCAAAACCGTCACCCCAACATTTTCTAAAAATGCCGGCAACTGAGGCAGTGTTGCCCCAGAACCAAAAGTCCACAAGTCACGGGGACAAGTGTCACCATTTCGCTCCCAGAGTTCAATCGTTCGATGCACTTCGCGTGCCAAGCTCGCTAGATAACGGCGCAATGCAACAACGTTTTCTGGCGAAAACAATGATTGAGTTTGCGTTGTATTATCACCTTGTGGCCATGGTGATGCACCACCACAATTAAGTTGACGAGAGGAAACTGGTATACCGCCGCGCACGAGTGTCATTTCAGCGCACGACTCGCGAACTGCCAAATATAAACCTTCGTGGTTAAGTGTGAATGGCGCAACAATTAATCCGCAATTTGAATTGTCTAGTTCATAACGCAGGTTTAGTGCAGTCTCAGAAGTGATCGCGCCAACCATTGCAGTGGGTCGCGCAACATCAAATCGCGACTGTACGAGACCAGCACCCGGAAGTTCGCTTCCAGATGGAAGATGACGATTGATTAATTCGCGAATAACCGGCTGCATTTTTCGAGCGACGACACCTGGGGCTTGAACTCGCTGCATCGCCACACCCGATGACCCCCACGAAAGCACCGCACGACTGTTTTTTGATTTACCTTGATGCATTATTGATGCAACGGCAGAACTATTTAATTGCCTAAACTTCTCGTAGTAGACAACTGTTCGACCCTCAAGGCGAACAACACGAAGAGTGGTGCCGTCAATTTCTGCGCCGACGAACGTCTGAGTAATTTGACTCATCGTTTAAGCCTCGGTTCGTAGGACAAGTTCACAACAGTGAGTGTCGGCAAATATCGCGATAATTCGTCCAGTCTATTCCCCACTTAGAAC
>Ga0209596_1001864_pt1 | contig 17741 bp, 11 predicted proteins | sample M_130807_MF_Meta_FD_187314 | JGI IMG/M metagenome (GOLD analysis project Ga0209596, IMG submission 187314) | Freshwater microbial communities from Lake Montjoie, Canada to study carbon cycling - M_130807_MF_MetaG (SPAdes) (version 2) | ecosystem: Environmental > Aquatic > Freshwater > Lake...
TTACTACCTGACATATTTCTACCACCACGACCACCCATTGCTGGTGCAGCTGTAGAATTGGGATCATACACAGCATGTCTCACAGTATCTATGGCAATATCTACAGGGTCAATACCATAAAACCATCCTCTCCAATACCAATCTAAATCTACAGCACTTGCATCTTCCATGGTTCTAAATAAATCGGCAGGGGTGGGATGTTTAAAAGCCCAACGACGTGCATATTCTTTAAAAGAATAATCAAATAACGCACGGCCCATAACCGTTTCTCTTAAAATATTTAAAGCGGTTGCAGGTTTTGTATAAGCATTCGGTCCAAACTGAATAATATTTTCACTATTGGTCATAATAGGTTCCAATTGATCCTTAGGTAAGCGCATGTAATCTGCAATGGTCCAGGCTGGACCTCCTCTTGTAGGAAATTTATTATCGTATAATTCCTCCGTTAAGTATTCTACGAAAGAATTTAATCCCTCATCCATCCATGACCATTGACGCTCGTCGCTATTAACAATCATGGGGAAGAAGTTATGCCCTACTTCATGAATTACCACACCTAGCATTCCATTTTTAGTAGCTTCTGTATAAGTACCATCTTTTTCGGTACGTCCATAATTAAAACATATCATAGGATACTCCATTCCATTAGCAGCTTCAATACTTTGTGCTACAGGGTAAGGATATGCAATACTAAACTTTGAATAAGACTTAATAGTATGCGCAACAGCCTTCGTGGAGAACTTACGGTATAAACCATAAGCTTCTTTACCATATGCACTCATGCACATTACTTTTTTACCTTCTACATTCGCAGCCATCGCATCCCATATAAATTTACGACTGCTTCCAAAAGCAAAGTCACGTACATTCTCAGCATTAAAAACCCATGTCTTTTGTGTAGTAGCTTTATTTTTTTCTGCATTTTTTGCTTCTTCTAAAGTAACCACTTCCACTGGCTCATTTGCAGTTTGCGCTTTATTCCATCTAGCCAACTGAGCTGCAGAAAGAACGGCTGGATAATTTTGTGCTTGACCAGTAGCCATTACCACGTGGTCACCTGGAACGGTGATAGCCACTTTATAATTACCAAAAACTAAGGCAAATTCTCCACGGCCTGTAAATTGATGATTTTGCCATCCTTGGAAATCGGAGTACACACATAAACGAGGATACCATTGTGTCATGGTAAATAAATAGTTGCCGTCCTCTGGGAAATATTCATAACCGCCTCTACCGGCAACGGTCAATCTATCTGTAATTTTATAAGTCCAATTTATTTTAAAAATAATTTTTTGACCAGGCTTTAAAGGTGTAGGCGTTTCAATACGCATCATGGTACCATTAATAGTATATTTTAATTTCGCCCCCATCGCATCTGTTAAAGAGGATATGATATGACCAAGACCGTTATCGGTTTTTTGTTCTATTAATTTATCAATAGTGGCAGTAGTTACACCTCTTCCTAAACGAGTTTCATCTGGGAAGCCTGCATTGTTAACGGTGCTATGTTCATTTTCATCTAATTGCAACCATAAATAGGTAAGTACATCGGGTGAATTGTTATAGTAAGTAACTGTTTCAGCACCAGATAGCATTAATTTTTTTTCATCCAAAGTAGCCTTGATATCATAGTCTGCTCTTTGTTGCCAATACTTAGGGCCTGGAGCACCACTTGCAGTTCGGTACTCGTTAGGGGTGGCTAAGATGGTACCCAACTGTTCAAACTTATTACCATGATTAGAGGTTGGATTGTTGTGAATGTCTTGAGCCAATAAACAAGTCAGGCTTGTTAAGAAAATAAAACTTAAAGAAACTAATTTTTTGATTTGCATAAAATCTATTTATTTAAAAAAGGTTTGATACGATCTATTATCATCATTAAAGAAAGTCCAATGGTAATAATAGATCCAATTCGAATATACGATTTTCGGTTTATTTTGAGGTAATTTATGAAGATAAAAGAAAAAACTAAAATACAGCCCACAATCAATAGCTGACCTAGTTCCAGCCCTATATTGAATGAAAATAGAGGAATTATAATATTTTCCTCCTTACCGAGTAAGCTTTTCAGATAATTACTAAAACCCAAACCATGAATGAGGCCAAAAAACAAAGCGAAATAATATATAATATGATACTTGGAAGAAAAACTAAAATCTTTTACAAAAAGGTTTGAAATAGCTGTCAATAAAATGGTAATGGGGATAAGTAGTTCAATCAAATGCATGGGGAAAGAAATCCAATCTAAAGTACTTAATGCCAAGGTAATAGAATGGCCAATGGTAAATGCAGTCACTAAAATGAGTATCTTTTTCCAATCTGAACTCAAATATCTGATCACCAGGGCTAGTATAAACAACATATGATCAGACCCATTGATATCTATGATATGCCTAAATCCAAGATGCGCAAAAATAAATATATCATTCATTTAATGAAAATTTTTAAAATGGTAAATTAATCAAGACATTTGTAAGATACAAATAAACTTATATGCTTTTAGTTGGATGGAATACCCTTTTTACTGCAATGTTTACTTTACTGCACCCTTTTTTCGTATCCGTAATTGATATTAATCATAATGAAAAAGAGGCCACCATTGAAATTAGTGTGCGCTGCTTTACTAGCGACATTGAAAAAATGATTGCTGCCGATACCAAAACCACCATTGACTTATCACAGGTAAATCAAAAAATTAAAGCAGATGCACTCCTTAAAGCTTATTTAACCAAAAAATTAAGATTGTCTGTAAATGGCGCTAAAACAAATTTGGAATATGTTGGATTTGAAATACAAAAAGAAAGTACTTGGACCTATTTTGAAATAAAAAATATAAAACAGCTAAATCAACTCAATGTTTTTTGCGAGGTTTTATTTGGCATCAACGACCAGCAAATAAATATTTTTCATGTAAATGCAAAAGGCAATCGAAAAAGTTACGAACTCATCTATCCTAAAAATACGACCCAGTTTAATTTTTAAGACTTGTACTAATTATTATAATGAAAATTATTGTAATGAATGTTTATTGGGAACCGACATCCATTTCGAATAAACAATGGCGCCTATATACCCCATTAATAGTCCAATGAAGGTTCCTGCCAATATATCTAAAGGATAATGCACTCCTACATAAATTTGCGCATAAGAAATAAGACCTGCCCATATAAAAAACAAATAGGTATATTTTTTAAACAGTGGTTGTAAAGTCATAAATATAAAGATGGCCAAACTAAAATGATTAGCCGCATGAGAAGAGGTAAAACTAAAACTACTAGGACAGGCAGGAATTAATAACTTTACTTGCGTTAGCATGGAAGGGTCGGCACAGGGTCTTAAACGATGAATAATAGGTTTAAAAATAAAACTACTTACTTGGTCCGTCAGTGCAATTGTGATGGCAACTGCTAATAGCCATTTCCAAGCCTTCCAACCCCAGCGGTAAAATATATAGCCTACTAGCGCCAGGTAAAAGAGGAACCAGTGCTCAGAAGTACGCATCCAAGGCATCAATACATCAAAGTAGGGCATCGTCCATTGACCATTGATAAGCTTAAATAAAGCTATATCTGCCTTCTCTAAAGAGGTCCAAATGTCTGGTATCATGCCATAAAGATACAAGGAAGTGTAAAAAAATAAAGTAAATTTGCAGAACCAATTTTTAAAGTAAAAAGAGCAGCTATGGCACTTATTAAAAGTATTTCAGGATTTAGGGGCACCATTGGGGGTAAACCCAATGATAACCTTACTCCTATCGATATAGTTAAGTTTGCCTCTGCCTATGGCAGCTGGCTGCTACATAAAGCACCTGGCAAGAAAAAAGTGGTGGTGGGTAGAGACGGAAGAATAAGCGGGGAAATGGTAGAAGTTTTGGTAGAACAAAGCCTTTTGGCCTTAGGCATTGATGTAATACATTTGGGATTAAGCACCACGCCCACCGTTGAAATGGCGGTTGTTTTTGAAAAAGCGGATGGTGGTATTATTTTAACAGCTAGTCATAACCCTAAACAGTGGAATGCTTTAAAATTATTAAATGAAAAAGGAGAGTTTGTAAGTGGTGAAGAAGGAAAAACTATTTTAACCTTAGCCGCTAACGAAGATTTTAATTATGCAAGCATCGACAATTTAGGAAAAATAATTAGCAACAATGATAGTCTTGAAAAACATATTCAAGCCATTGTAGCTTATCCATTAATTGATATCAACGCAATAAAAGCAGCAAATTTCTCTGTGGTAGTGGACGCTATTAATAGTTCTGGTGCCTTTACAGTACCTGCCTTATTAAAAGCCATTGGCGTAAATGATATAACTATTTTGAATGGCGATATGCATGGCAATTTTGCGCATAACCCTGAACCTTTAAAAGAACATCTTACTGAACTTTGCGATACTGTGCTTTCTAAAAAAGCAAGTTTAGGTATTGCCGTAGACCCCGATGTAGACCGTCTATGTTTTGTAAGTGAAAATGGAGAATTATTTGGTGAAGAATATACACTGGTAGCCGTGGCCGATTATATTTTACAAAATAAAAAAGGAGCTACTGTTAGTAATTTATCTTCTACCCGTGCTTTAAGAGATGTCACTGAAAAATATGGCTGTAGTTATTTTGCAAGCGCTGTAGGTGAAGTGAATGTGGTGAACAAAATGAAAAATGAAAAAGCCGTTATAGGAGGCGAAGGTAATGGCGGTATCATTGTACCTGATTTACATTATGGAAGAGACGCCCTTATTGGCATTGCTTTATTTTTAACGCATTTAGCAAAAACAAAAATGAGCGCTTCTGCTCTAAGAGCCAGTTATCCTGCTTATTTTATGAGTAAGAAAAAAATGGATCTAGACGCCTCTATTTCACTTAGTAAAATATTTGAGGCACTCACTACAAAATTTGCCGCCTTCCCTATCAATAAAGAAGATGGCTTTAAAATTGATTTTGAAAACGAATGGGTACATCTAAGGTCTAGTAACACAGAGCCTATTATTCGTATTTATACAGAAGCCCCCTCACAGGTAGCTGCTGATAAATTAGCGGACGAGATTATTTCAATTATTGGAACAATTAACTAACTTAGAAAAAGTTTAGAAACTACATTATAGACTAGTTATTTATAGATACATGGAAAGAATTTATTTAGATAATGCAGCTACTACTTCCTTAGACCCCTTGGTCTTAGAAGCCATGATGCCTTATATGACCGAGAAATTTGGTAACCCTTCTTCTATATATAGTTATGGGCGTGAGACAAGAATGGCCATTGAACAAGCCAGAAAGCAAGTGGCTAAAATTTTAGGCGCCCGTCCTGCTGAAATATTTTTTACAAGTGGGGGCACTGAAAGCAGCAACACAGTTTTACATGCAGCCATGGAAAACTTGGACTGCAAACATATTGTCAGCTCTGCTATCGAACACCATGCTACCCTTCATACAGTCAACCATTTGGCTAAAAAATATAATGCAAAGCTTAGCCTGGTCACTATTCTTCCCAACGGACATATAGATACCGCCCATTTAGAAGAGCTACTTGCCACATCGAATGAAAAAACCATTGTAAGTATTATGCATGCCAATAATGAAATTGGCAATATGATTGACCTTATGGAAGTAGGTGGCATTTGTAAAAAGTATAATGCCTATTTTCATAGCGATACAGTGCAGACAGTAGGTCATTTCCCTTTTGACTTAGCCAATACCCCCGTAGATTTTATCACAGGTGCAGGACATAAATTCCATGGCCCTAAAGGAGTAGGCATATTATACATTAGTGAAAATATAAAGATTAACCCTTTATTACATGGTGGAGCACAGGAAAGAAATATGCGCGCGGGTACTGAAAATTTATATGGCATTGTTGGCTTAGCGAAAGCGTTAGAAATAGCTACTGAAAATTTTGAGAAAGACAGTGCTACCATTGCTGATTTAAAAAAGTACATGCACGATGAACTGGTGAACAAACTACCTGGGGTGAGTTTTAATGGCGACCCTTTTGGCAAAAGCCTTTACACTACCCTTAGCGTTAATTTCCCTAAGTCTGAAAGAACAGAAATGATTTTATTTAATTTAGACATTCAACATATTTGCGCTAGTGGTGGCAGCGCCTGCTCAAGTGGCGCACAAACCGGTTCTCATGTAATTCATGCACTACACAAAGGAAGTAATGAGGTTACTGTTCGTTTTTCATTCTCTAAACATAATACAAATGCAGAAATTGATAAAGTGGTGGCCACCCTATTAACTATTTTATAAGCAGATTACTTTAAAATACTTATGAAAAGAGTTTACTTAAAAAAACTTACTCTATAAAAAAGGTCCCAAAATTTGGGACCTTTTTTATTTTTAGGCTATAGCAATATTCAAAATTACTAATGTTTTGTATTATTTTTTTACAGCAAAGTCCTGATCCATTTTTTTGATAGCTGCAATAAGTTGATAAGTAGTTAAGGCGTCTTGTACAAATACTATTTGCTTATTGGCTAAGCTATTAGGTTTATTTTGATAAGCATTTTCAAGATTTTGCATAAACTGATCTTCAGACATGGGATCACCCAGTGATTTAAAATAAGCAATTTCTTGTTGTAAGTCCTTAAGCACCGAGCTAGATACCTTCTTAGCAACATTCATTTCTCCAGCAGCATAACAAGATTGTAAAAATATATAAGAGAAATAGTTATGTTGATTACCTCTATTGGAAGTCATACCATAAGGGAAACTCTTTTCGCTTGTCTCGCTATCTAATTTTCTAATAATTTGTCTGGCACTATCTAATTTACCTTCGCTCACTAAAGCCTGCGCTATTTGTGCAACCGTTAAACGAATAGAATTTAAATGTCTACGATTTTCTTCATCATAATAAACATTCGGATTTTTAGCATTGCCAAAAGTGAACTTCGTCATAATGTTTTTATAAGAAATATCGGCATCAATAGTTTGTCCAATAGACGGAACCAATTGATAAGACATGCCTGTTTGACGCACATATTTATCTAAGCCCATTTCTTTTAACTCCTGAGTAGAAGTAAAGCAAATAGGTCTTTTAAATTGTGAAGTAGCAATAATGGCATAAATAGCCATTTCATTTTTAAGTAAGTATTGTCTATTAGGATTAAAGTCAATCAATAATTCATCTACTATGTTATCGGTAGGTTTTGCAATACCTGATGCCAATGCATTGGCCTTATTAACGGGTACTTTAAACTTATGAGTAGGAAATATATTCACTGGACCTTCTTGGGTAGAAGCTTGAAACTTTCCTGAAGGATCCGCAATCACATTTCTAAATACAGAATCTAAATCATGGTAAGTAGCGTCCCCAAAACCAGGTACAGCATTGTAATAAGCTACATTTAACTTACTACCCGATACTTGTTCTTCTGTAAAGATGAGATCAAATTTTTCACTCTTGTTTACTTTATATCTAAGCTCTTTCATATACCAATCAGAGCCTAATAAACTATTTACCACCACACGCACGTCAGGTCTAATGCCTTCTACCTCTTGCGCATACCATAATGGGTAGGTATCATTATCACCAAAAGAAAATAAAATGGCATTCGGAGGACAGCTTTCTAAATAATTACGTGCTAAATCGCGTGGTAATGTTTTTTGACTTCTATCATGGTCATCCCATTCTTGTTGCGCCATTAATGCCGGCACTGCTAAAAAGGAAATAACCGTAGCCGCAATAGCCGCTATTTTTTTAGTTAAGAATTTCTCTAACCAAATGGCTATTTGTAATACACCTAAACCTATCCAAATAGCAAACGCATAGAAAGAACCTACATATGCATAATCACGCTCACGTGGTTGCAAGCTTTGTTGATTCAAATAAATAACAATGGCAATACCGGTAAAGAAGAAAAGAAGTCCGGTGACTATAAAATCTTTTTTATTTTTTTGATATTGAAAAATAAATCCAAGTATACCTAAAATAAAAGGCAACATAAATAAAGAGTTATGTGCTTTATTATTATTCTTGATGGAATCTGGCAATTTAGATTGGTCGCCAAAAATGAAATTATCAATAAAAGAAATACCTGTACTAAAATTACCATCTCTTACATTTCCAAAACCTTGTAAATCGTTTTGCTTGCCTGCAAAATTCCATAAGAAATAACGCAGATACATAAACCCAAATTGGTAATTAGTAAAGTACTTGATATTATCTCTTAATGTTGGAGGCGTTCCGTCTTCCACGCCCGCAAAGGCTTTAAAGCTATCCATCTGTCCTCTGTCATTTTCAGAGTCCCACATTCTTGGGAATAAATGTGCTGAAGGCGCAGATGCCCAATCTCTTTTATAGTTTTTACCTGCAATCTCATAAGTAGTTTTTGCTTTCACATATTGATCTCCATTTTCTACATTCTCTACTTTATCTACATAGTCTGGTCCAAATAAAATAGGCCAATCGCCATACTGCTCTCTTCCTAAATACCCCATTAAGGTAACAGGATTATCGACATTGTACATGTCCACCGAAGGATCTGCATTAGAACGTACCATGGTTGTTAAATAACTTGTATAGCCTAATAAGAAAAAAGTGGTACACCAGATGCCTAATTTTAAAAAGTAAAAACCTTTTTTATTTGCATATCGAATACCTAGGGCTAAAATAACGGCTACTAAAACAAAGAAGAAAATAAAACCAGTAAAGAAAGGTAGGCCCATTGAGTTGACAAAATTCACGTCAAAGGCACCTGCCCATTTAATGGTATACTGAATTAAAACTACTTGTATAAAACCTGTAATGATAATTCCAATTAAAAATGCTAAAAGACCGCCTTTTAGACTTGGCTTATATTGTCTGAAATAATACACCATTACAATAGCAGGAATGGTTAATAAGTTTAATAAATGCACTCCAATAGATACACCCATGATGTAGAAAATGAAAATGATCCATTTGTCGGCACCTGCTTCATCGGCTTTATGTTCCCATTTTAAAATGGCCCAAAAAACCAAGGCGGTGAAAAATGAACTAAGCGCATATACTTCCCCTTCTACGGCACTATACCAAGCTGTATCACTAAAGGCATACCCCAAGGCACCTACTATACCAGTACCCATTATTAAAATAATCTGCTGAGTGGTTAAGGCTACCTCTTTACCTGCCTCCACCATTCTTTTGGCAAAATGCGTAATGGTCCAAAATAAAAATAGAATGGTAAAGCCACTGGCAAGTGCACTCATTGTATTGACTGCCTTCGCTGCTGTTAAAGGATTGTCTCCAAAAAAGATAATAAATACACGGCCTAATAAAACAAACATAGGCGCTCCCGGAGGATGCGGAATTTGTAATTTATAGGCACTGCTTATAAACTCTCCGCAGTCCCAAAAACTACCTGTTGCCTCAATTGTCATAACATACACTGTACATGCAATTAAAGTGACTATCCAACCCGTCCAATTATTAATTTTCTTAAAGTCCATTTTTAGCGTTTTATTAGTTGCAAACTTAATTGAAACTAACCAAAATGGGAAATTAATAGGCCCATAATGGTCGCTTTAAGTATATTTTAAGATTTCCCCGTTCCCCCTAGGTTTTTTATCTTTGAGCCCTCATGCAGAAAAACCAATCGGTCGCTTTTCATACTTTAGGCTGTAAACTCAATTTTTCAGAGACATCCACCCTTTCTAGACAATTAGAGAAGGAGGGCTTTGAAAAAAAAGCATTTACGGAGAAGGCCGATATTTATGTGATCAATACCTGCTCAGTCACTGAAAATGCAGATAAGGAATGTCGCCAGTTGGTGAGAAGAATTCAGAGATTGGCCCCAGAAAGCTTTGTGATCATTACTGGATGTTATGCGCAATTAAAGCCCAAGGAAATTGCTGAAATTCCTGGTGTGGATTTAGTGCTAGGCGCTTCTGAAAAATTTAATCTTGTTCCCCATTTAGCTAATTTAACCAAGGGCGATACCACTAAAATATGCAGTTGCGATATTGAAACCGTTACCGATTTTAAAAGTTCTTATTCAGTAAATGATAGAACCCGTACATTTTTAAAAGTACAGGATGGCTGCGATTACAGTTGTACTTTTTGTACCATTCCCATGGCCCGCGGTAAAAGCAGAAGCGACCGTATTGAAAATGTGGTAGCAGATGCACAATCACTTGCTAGCAAGGGCGTAAAAGAAATTGTATTAACGGGTATTAATTTAGGAGACTTTGGAAAAAGTGAAGAGGGCGGTAAAAAACATACAGAAAACTTCTTTGATTTATTGAAGGCACTTGAAAAGGACACCACCATGCCGAGGTACCGTATCTCCTCTATTGAACCTAATTTACTCACCAATGAAATTATTGAATTTGTTGCTAATAGTAAACGCATCATGCCGCATTTTCATATCCCCTTACAAAGCGGATCCGATACGGTATTAAAATTAATGCAAAGAAGATATACCCGTGATTTATACCAAGAGCGTGTTGACTTTATTAAAAAATTAATGCCCCATGCTTGTATTGGCGTGGATGTGATTGTAGGCTCTCCTGGAGAAACAGAAGACTATTTTAAAGAAAGTCTTGCATTTATTCATGCATTAGACATTGCTTATTTGCATGTGTTTACTTATTCAGAAAGAGCCGCTACAAAAGCACTCACTATTAAGCCCATTGTGCCTATGCAGGAGCGTCATGAAAGAAATAAAATACTTAGAAATTTATCTTATCAAAAATTACAATACTTTACTGAAAGCCAAAGAGGCGCTACCAGAAAAGTTTTATTTGAGTCGCCTAAAGTGAACAAAGAAAATGAAGCAATGACAATGTTAGAAGGATACACCGATAACTATATTAAAATAGAAACACCTTATCGTGCTGAGTGGAGTAACCAAATAATTGACTGGACTTTAGTGTAAAGAGATAACTATAGTAAATAATTACAGCGTAATTAATATAGTTAATTAGTATTAAGAAATTTATTGTAGCGAAACTTCGGAAGCCTTAAACTCAACAATCATCATCATATTAATACTTTCTAATTTCACATAAACCGTTTTTTTACTCGTTTTCACTACCTCCCCCTTCTGTCCCATAAATAAGCCCTGGTTAATAGCTACTTTAGTTTGTGCAGGAATCGATGTCATATCTACCACTTCTATTCGCGCGTCTGATTGTCCTAAGTATTTACGAATAGCCTCAATTTCATTATCTCTTATAATGGCAGGTTTTCTAAGAAAGTATAAAAAATTAACCACTCCTATGGTTGATAAAATTTTAGTGTGGTCTTCTTTGCTGGCTTTGATAAAAACATAAGATCTAAACAAAGGCTCTTCGATAATCTTTTTTCGATCAGACCATTGCCTTTCTCTTTTTTGAACCGGGCACCAGCTTTCAAAACCATTCTTGGTTAATAAGCCGTCTACCTTTTTCTCCCATTTAGACTTTGTATATATGACATGCCATGTTTTTACATTGACCAACGCTTCTACTTTCATAGCTCTCTATCCTTTTTTTGCGATTAAATTAGGTTTAGCAAATGCTGTCAATAATTTACTAGACTCACTTACTTGATTATCTTTGGCTACCATCTTCAACCAAGCCTGATACCTATCTTGTTTTGTTTTATCTGGATTATTATAAAACTTATCGTAATCCGCTTTTAAAGAAGTGACAGTCATAGGGGTCTTTAATTTCAATATGCTTTCGTTTTGTTGAATGACATTTTGAATTTCTTTTTTATACAATCTGTATTTATTGAGCTCTAATGCAACGGGCTTGTCTACCTGAGTAGAAACCCATTCTAAGTTTTTCTTAAATCGAATAATGGCAGTATCGGTCTTTATTTTATTATTTGCTTTAGCGGCAATGCTAGCAATTTCGCTTGAACTTGTCCAAGGAGAAAACTTAGCACGCTCCATCTCGTCCCAAGGCAAGGCAGCGGGATTGTCTTTTTCACGGTACTTCAAGAACTCGTAATCATCTGGGAATACCACATCTGGCACTACGCCTTTTCTTTGCGTTGAACTACCTGTTACTCTATAAAATTTTTGGAAGGTTAATTTCACTGCACCATATTCTGTTTGAATACCCATGGCGTCTAATGGTTTTCCGAAAGCCACATTTCTTTGAACGGTACCCTTACCATAGCTAGAAGTACTTCCTACAATTAAACCTCTTTTATAATCTTGAATAGCTGCTGCAAAAATTTCACTAGCAGAAGCACTAAATTCATTGACCATGACTACTAATGGACCATCGTATAAAATTCCAGGTGTTTCATCGGCAAGTATCTGAGACCTTCCTTCTTTACTTCTTATTTGAACAATGGGCCCTTTGTCTATAAACAAGCCTACCATTTGAACTACTTCATATAAAGAACCACCCCCATTATACCTAACATCAATAATAATACCTTTTACTTTTTCTGCTTTTAATTTTTCTACTTCCTTCGCAATATCTTTTGAACATCTTGCGCCATCCTCTCTTTCAAAGTCGGCATAAAAATCGGGTAGTAATATATAGCCAATTTTTTCATTCCCATTTTGAATAATTGCACTTCTTGCAAAACCTTCATCCAATACAATTTTCTCTCTTATTAATACGACCACCTTATTGGTACCATCTGGCTTTCTCACTGTTAATCTTACTTCAGTACCTAGGTCTCCTCTTATTAATTTTACGGCGTCCGTGGTTTCATATCCTGATACGTCCACTGGCTCTTCAGCGCCTTGTGCAATTTTTACAATAACATCGTTCACCACTAAAAGCCCCGACTTCCAAGCAGCCCCGCCTGGCTGAATGCTTGCAATTTTCACTCCGTTATCGTCTTGTGTTAATTGAGCACCAATGCCGTAGAAAGTACCACTCATTTGTTCAGTAAATGATCTTTTTTCAACAGGCGCGAAATAATCGGTGTGCGGATCCATTAAACCTGTAATGGTATTTAAAAACGATTCAAATCTTTTTTCTTTATCGAAAGTTTTTTCTAAAAGGCTAAATCTTTTTAAATAAGTTTTTTTGATGGTTGCACGTGCATCTGCTTCTAATTCTATATCTGTCTTCACTATGAAATTATCTTTTGCAGTATCTTTTATTTTGCTAGTATCGGCTAATGCTTTTTCAGCTTTTGCCTTAGCATGTTTTTCCCTGTCTTCCAATAAATTCACATACCTATCTAATACTTTATACTTGATAGCTTGGTTCCATCTTTTCACTCTTTCTGCTTCATTAGCAGCATAAGTCATTTTATCAGCATCTACCACTAAAGAATCATCTGTCGTGAAATTAAATGGCTTATCAATGATAGATTCAAAAATGGATTTAATTTCTTTCGCTCTTCTTTCATAAATAGCATTAGCAGCTGGTTCAAATTGAATGGCTGCTCCATGAATTTCATCGTCAATAGTGGTGGCAAAAACTTTTAAAGAATCAATATCTGATTGAATTAAAATATTTTTTTCAGGATCTAAGGTTTTTAAATAAGCATCAAAAACTTCTTTAGAAAATTTATCATCAATAACTTTAGGACTGTAATGCTCACTCTCTAATAGACGACCTACTGTAGATAAAAGTTTTCTATGTCTTATTTCTGAAGTTTCAGAATTAGCAGTATTAAAGGTGTTAAAAGCAAAAAACAACCCGCCTACTAGTACTAAAGTGGCAAAGAATTTCCACTTATTTTGTTTTATGTATGTCATAATATTGCGCATGAAGTATTTCAAAAATAGTATAAAATGCCTATCATAGGACTATAATTGAAATAAAGCCAGCATTTTTGTGACAAATTTATAAAAACATCGAAAACTTCTTTCTTTGGTTCCTTATTTAACGTATTTTTGCGACCCTAAATGGAGGGCGTAGCTCAGTAGGTTAGAGCGACAGTTTGTGGATCTGTAGGTCGTGGGTTCGAGACCCATCGTTCTCCCCAAAACCTATCCTTTCCGGTCATTCGGTCAGAGGATAGGTTTTTTTATGTAAACCAGTTTTGTATGCAGATGCTTTTATTGCCTTTATGGGTGGCCAGCTTTGGCTGGCTTATTAGCTGGGGATTTATTAAAATCATTTTCTTTCCCCATCAAAGCTTTCATATGGCCGGCAGGCAATGGCAAAGTCTTTTTTCAAAAAAAGCAGGTCAAATTTCAATTGGTCAAATACTGCCCGAATTAACGCAGGGCGATAGCTTTCAAAAATTACTTCCTTTTATAGACGCAAAATTGGATGAATTTTTTAAAGAAAGACTGGTGCAAAAAATGCCTGTTATTTCTATGTTTATTGGTGACAAAACAATTACCCAACTCAAAGAAGTCTTCTTGGAAGAGCTAGCGCAAATTTTTCCTTCCCTTTTATCCCAATTTACGCAATCAACAGCAAACGACTTTTTGTTGAACATAGAGACCAAATGGTCTAAAAAAATTGAAACATATCTTTTAAAAGCCAGTCAAAAAATAAGAATTATGGCTTTCTGCCTTGGTTTTATTTGGGGACTAATTTTACAGTTTATTTTAAGTACAGTATAAATTGCCGTTTATACATTCTAGCTACCACCCTTAGAGATTATGTTAGATATTTGCAAATTAAATAAACCCAGGGAACAAAAACGCATCCAATAAATATGAAAAATATATTTATCCTCACTTCTTTATTACTGATTCAAATGATTTCCAATGCACAATATCCTGCTGCGGCAGGGGCAAAAGCCGGTGGCGCTAATATGAATCAGGGACATTTTTATGGTAAAATAATTGATGCCAATAAAAAAGGAATTGAAGGCGTTACACTACAAATAAAAGGAAGCAAATTTGACCCTGCTACCAAAAAAAGTACAGAGGCCATTTTAGGGACTATGTTAACAGCTGCCAATGGTGATTTTAGTTTTGAAAGTTTACCAGTGATGGGGAATTTTAAGCTAAGTATTTCAAGCGTGGGTTATAAAAAATTAGAAAAGCAATTAAGCTTTGGTATTAAAATGGGTGGCGGACAAAGCATGCAAGAAATGATGGCCTTAGTAGATAAAGACTTAGGTAATATTAAATTAGAAGAGTCCCCTACCGATTTACAGAGTGTAACAGTAACTTCTACTGCTAAACCTCAATTCGAAATGGGTATTGACCGTAAAATATTTAATGTCGATAAAAACTTAACGAGCACAGGGCAAACTGCAGTGGAAGTGATGAAGAGTATTCCTAATTTAAATGTTGACATTGATGGCAATGTAACATTGAGAAATGCAACACCCACTTTACTTATAGACAATCGACCTACGACTTTAACCATGGATCAAATTCCAGCAGACATTATTGATAGAGTTGAAATTATCACCAACCCTTCTGCGAAGTATGATGCATCGGGTGGTAATGCAGGTATTTTAAACATTGTCCTAAAAAAGAATAAAAAGAATGGTTATAATGGTGGTATAAGAACTGGTATTGATATGCGTGGAAAATTCAATGGTGGTGGAGATTTAAATGTTAGAGATAATAAATTGAACTTTTCACTAAGTGCTAATATGTTTGGACGTAAATCAATATCTAGTAATACCAGTAATAGAGAAATTCTAGGAAACGCTCTTCCAAGTTTTGCAAATACAATTAATAATAGCACTAGCAATGGATCTTTTAATTTTTACCGCGCAGGCCTAGATTATTTACCCGATAATAGAAATAGTTTTTCATTTTATGGTAATATCTCAGAGGGAGGGTCCTTATCGAGTGGAAATCAAATCATTGATTCTATAAAACAAAGCTATAGAAAATCTGTGTCCTACGATAATAGTTCAAATTTTGCCTACATGAATAAAGGGGCACAAATAAGTTTTAAACATTTATTTGCAGAACAGGGTCACGAATTAACTGCCGATTTTAATTACAATAATGCTACAAATGACAATTGGTCTATTATTAATTCAAGCTACTTAAATCAAAGAAGTAATGGTGTAGGTAATAATAAAAACTATACAACCAATATCGACTACACACGTGAGTTTAAAAATGCGGTAAAATTTGAAACAGGTCTTCGATATAATACTAGAGATGAATTTAATAGCAGGGACCAATTTAGAAATGATATTTACTTAAGTAGCATTAGTACAAAATATAACTATGGTGAAAATATTTTAGCAGGCTATGTAAACTTAAATGGAAAAAAGAATAAATTAAGTTATCAATTTGGCTTAAGAGCAGAGAATAGGTCTTATACTGTGGATGTTCAAAACAATAAAGGAATGGATTCTTTACATTTTAAAAAATCATTCCCTATTTCACTTTTCCCAAGTGCTTTTGTAACTTACAAATTAACTGACAAACAAGACATTCAATTGAATTATTCTAAGCGTATTAATGCGCCTAACTTCTTTCAATTGCAACCCTTCCCCGATTATACCGACCCTTTAAATATTACAGTGGGTAATCCTAACTTAGATCCTCAGTTCACCCATTCTTTTGAATTAGGTTATAATAATGCTTATCAAAAAGGATCTAACTTTTTAGCCAATGCTTACTATAAGTATAGCACTAACTTAATTACCAACTATATCTACAAGGCTATTAATCCTCTTACCAACGATTCTGCTTTTTACAGCTCTTATATTAATGCCAATACGGCTATAACTTATGGTCTTGAGTTAAGTAATAAAACGGCTATTACTAAGTGGTGGGATATGAACTTGAGTTTTAATTTATTCAACTCTTCCATTCAAGCCACCATTCCTGGTCAAGATGTAAATAATAATTTAACTAGCTGGTTTAGCAAGATGAATAATACTTTCAAATTGTCAAAAGGGTATTCTTTTCAGTTTAGTGGTCAATACCAAGCCAAGACTATTTTACCTCCAGGCGGTGGAGGTCGCGGTGGTGGAGGCGGATTTGGTGGAGGTGGTGGAGGTTTTGGTGGTTTTGGCGGCCCTCAGTCTACAGCACAAGGCTATAACCTACCTTCTTATGACTTTGATATGGCCATTAGAAAAGATTGGACTTTAACGGGAGGTAGAACTGCAAGTTTATCACTGAGTGTAAATGACGTTTTCAAAACAAGAGTGAACAAAACTTATTCAGAAAGTCAATATTTCATTCAAAATGTTTCAAGAGTCAGAGACCAACAAACATTTAGATTAAACTTCTCTTATCGTTTTGGAAAATTTGATGTGAATTTATTAAAGCGTAAAAATAATAAATCAGAAGACGGTGGCGGTATGGATCAAATGCCTCCTCAATAATGAATAATAAATAGGTAATTGGAAATAGATAATTAGATTTTTTAAAAGATAGTTTTATAATCGTAGCCCAGGAGTGAACCCTTAAAAGTTTATTTCTGGGTTTTTCCTTCTAGCATAGGCACAAAAGAGAAAGTAGTAAACTTTTCTTGCTTTAGAGAGCCATCTCTTTTTTTAGTAAGTCTAAGCATTCTTTGTGCCCCATCGGATTCATCTAAAGGAATGACCATCTTACCACTTATTTTTAATTGAGCCCATAATTTTTCTGGAATTTTGGGCGCGGCTGCAGTAATTAATATTTTATCAAAAGGTGCTAATAAAGGAAGGCCTTCAAATCCATCTCCAAAGAAAAATTGTATAGTAGGATATTGCTCTTTAAATAAATAAGTGGGCGTTTGTTCAAATAATTGTTTTTGTCTTTCAATGGTAAATACTTGGGCACCCATGGCTGCTAGCACTGTTGTCTGATACATACTCCCCGTGCCTATTTCAAGTACTTTCTCCCCCTTCTTAATTTGTAGTAACTGTGTTTGATAAGCTACCGTATAAGGCTGTGAAATGGTCTGGTCCGCAGCTATAGGAAAGGCGCGGTCTTCGTAAGCA
>Ga0209596_1001865_pt1 | contig 17731 bp, 17 predicted proteins | sample M_130807_MF_Meta_FD_187314 | JGI IMG/M metagenome (GOLD analysis project Ga0209596, IMG submission 187314) | Freshwater microbial communities from Lake Montjoie, Canada to study carbon cycling - M_130807_MF_MetaG (SPAdes) (version 2) | ecosystem: Environmental > Aquatic > Freshwater > Lake...
AAATGGGTCGCCGTTCGGAGGACAAATGTTGCGTTTTGTTTCGTTTGTTATTTGCGCCCGGTAGTTCCAGATATCAGTGAGCTCTCGTACAAATTTAATTAATGCAATCCGACTCAAAGAGAGAAACCACTGAGGGTCAGAATAATTTCCTAATGCATCTATAGCCTGAAACAGACCAAGCGCTCTTAATTCAATTGCTTTCTCGGTTGAAATAACCGGAATATCCTCATCATAATGCATGTTAATGTGAATCCGAAGTATTCTGCTTAATCGTAAAATAGATTTTATGGATCTTATCACATAGTCTGGAATCAAATTTCTGTTATACGGATTCCTAATATTTTCCATGTCGGCTGATTTTAGAAATAGGGTGTGGAGAGAAACAATATCAAAGCCATAAATAAAACCATCTTCATCCGTGTAGCTTAAAAATTTATGAAAATTTATATTCTCTACGGGTTCCATTGTAATAAAATCGTCCACGTTGGTGCACAATTTATGGTTTAATGCTGCAGGGCCGTGTATTGCCTTATATTTTCGCGCAAGTAGGCCACGAAAAACCTTTTGTATTTTAATAATAAATGACGAAAAATATAAATATGAATATACTCGGCCAGACAATTCATTTTTGTTGCCACTTATTTTAATTTTATATGTCTTTGCAATTTTCTTTAGCTGCGCCAGATTGTAATTGTATTTATTTAATATTTCATAATTATTTACGGTTGGGATAATAACATTTTCGTCGCTAACCTTTACACTTCGTTTAATTGCGGCCCTATTTTTTTCACAGGTATCAACTATATCACTCATATATTCATTTATTAGGCTTTCAATGCTCTTATTTTTCTTCAAATTAGCGCTCATATATATATGTACATATTATTTTCTTTTTGAATTGTTTTATATGTAAGTTAAATTTAATTATGCTCACATTATTTTGCAGATGATAATCGGGTACACACTGTATATTGGGGTGTGATTTAATTTTATTTTACATTTAAAAAAAAATTGATTTAAAGGAATACCATCATTATAAATCATACTAATAGAATGGCGAGCGCAATCATTGACGGAACGAATATTGACACCAGTGTACTTTCGTACTCTGCACCTAAGGCAAATGCTGCGGGAGGCAAGGTTGTGAATCTATACAATAAAAATTTTAGAGAGGCCCTTACCATTTCCACTCCTCTTATCTTGACGTGGGGTGCACAGGAGGGTATGGACCAGGCAAAGAACCCTACCGGAAAATTTACCATGTCTCTTCAGTTTCCTAACTCAGAGTACCCTAACCCAGACTGCGATGCATTCTTGGAATCCATGCGTGCACTTGAGGCAAAGATCAAGGCGGACGCACTTACTTATTCAAAGGAGTGGTTTGGAAAGACTATTACCAGCCCAGATGTTATGGACGAGAAATTCAATGTTATGTTTAGACACCCCAAGAAGGACAAGGGAAGCATTGAGCCCGACCTCACCAGACCACCAACTATTTCCGTCAAGGTACCATGCTGGAAGGGAGTATGGCAGTCTGAGATTTACGACGAAGAGGGTTCTCCGTTGTTTCTCAAGGGAAAGAGTGCGCCGCATGTAACTCCTCTTGATTTCTTGAAGCCCAAGACGCATGTAATCTGCTTGATTCAGTGCGGCGGATTGTGGTTTATCAACGGCAAGGTTTCGGTTACTTGGAACTTGAAGCAGGCAATTGTTCAGAAGCCAAGAACATCTGCATTTGTTGAGGGAACATGCTTTATCAAGCCCAAGACTGGGGATGTTGCTCGTCTAAAGGCACTTCCTCCTCCTGAGGATGCAGTTGACCCAGAGGGTGCTGCTATTGTAGACGATTCTGACGAGGAGTATGAGTTGCCTGCGCCTGCGCCTGCTCCGGTTCCTGTAGTTGCCGCTCCGGTTCCTGTTCCCGCGCCTGTAGTTGCTGCCGCCGCGCCTGCTGCTGTAGACGAGACTAAGAAGAAGAAGATCGTGACCAAGAAGAAGGCCGATGCATAAATCTAAAAAATAAAATCAATAACAAAAATCAACAAACCGAAATTAACAAAAATCAACAAACCGAAATTAACAAAAATCAACAAACCGAAATTAACAAAAATTAGCAAATACACGAATAACAATAACAGAAATCAACAAAAATAAAAAGTTTTATGTAATTATAAACTTTTTTCTTTAATTTACAACATTTCCTGCTGTAAATTAAATTGCTTATACAATATTTATTTTTACCATGATATCCGATTTTTCAGATACATCGCACATGTCCTTTTTAATCTTAGAGATGCCCTCGTTTTTTATTCTGTAATACTGCTCTTGTTTCATGTTGAGGTGAGAGACTGGAATTTTAAACTGCTTCTCTCCTATGTCCACTTGAATAGACCCGTCTTCTAATATAAGAGTAATCAGATCAGTGTAGGCATAGATCACCGTCTCAACATATATGTTATTGTCATCATCAATAGTAATTCCCTTTGGAAGCTCGGGCTCGCATATTACCATTATTTCGCAGCCAGACCCGTCAAAATACGACTCATTATACCAGAGAGGGACCAAATACAATGCATCATTTACATACAACTTATATAAATTATTGTTCATCAAATCTGATATGCTCGGGTTTAGCCGATACACTTCAATGTTGTCATATTTTTTAACCACAACCTCCCGTATAATATCTAACATCTCCTGGCTTAAATGAAGCACTGATCTGTTATTAGAGAGAAAGGTATACACATTAAGCGCGGTTTCTTTGTCCAGGCCATCAAATAGTCTGGAGGATATTTTCTTTCCTGCAACAATTATATCATTCACAATCTTTGTTAGGACATCATCATACGCTCCTGCAAACATTGTCTTCATAAACCCTGTTAGAATATCAAAGTAGAGAGAAGAAATAGGCTCATCTGTGGATTCGGCGTCGTCATCTTCCGGTAAATGTTTACATTCTCTCCGCAGGTACTCATATGCTTCGTGTATTTGTTGAAACTTAGTTGTAGACTCCGCCGTATTGTTGTTCTTATCGGGGTGGTTTTTTAGTGCCAGCTTGCGATACTGTTTTTTTAAATAGTCTGCCGTTATATCATTTACGCTTATGACAGACAGGTCAATTTCCAATATTTCAAACGCTTCTTTATAATTCATTACATTTTATGAATTATAAACTTTAAGTATTAAACACGGCATTTATTTTATATTTGCCTAATGTATAATGGCTATTCATACAAGTCGCGTTTTTTACAGAAGAGGCATCTCTAACGATTATAATAATTTTGCGTTTGTTGCACAAGCGAATTATACCATACCCGCGCCAATGGCATTGTATTTGCGAGGATATCAATTTCAGAACAGAGTGCCCAAAATTATTACCTCTGGGTACATGACACTCCCTTGGAACAAATAGAAGGACTCTAAAAATTGTGCATTAACTTTGCCAAAGATAAAAAGTAGTTTTCAACATGGTATATCGGCCGATAATTGTTGTTGTAATATTTAAAGAAACCATATGTCTTAAGCAGCACACTGGACAGATTGGCCGGTGTAAATTTGTTCCCCTTAACAAGTGAAGAGAGAATATACCAAACACAGTCTGTTATATCTAAGTTGTAAATAAAAATGTCGTATATTAAATCTCTAAATTTTAAAAACTGCAGCTCATTAATGTTCTCTAATTTATGTATAATTTTATTGCATATAATCTTATATTGCAACATGAGATCTTCGGTATACAGATGAAGTCCCTTAATATTTGTTATGTTTTCAGCAACAAAATTTGCGGGTAACTTGGTTTTAACACATTTAACATAAGAGGTTTTAGTGGGCCTACTTATATTAATTACTTCACAGCAATTTAGTATATTATCAGGTATGAAACTAAGCTCCTCTGTAACGAGAACAAACTTAACATCGATTGACTTGTCCGTGGTTTGCTGCATATAACTATAAAAGGTCTCCAACAACTCACTATGGATGTCGTGAAAGTATTTGCACACAATAATTCCTGACTTGTCAGTCTTGGAGGAGATAATATCAACTATTTGCTGGTAAATATCATGCCAGAACAACTTGGAGTTACACCCCAATAGTGACATGTCCACCTCATAATGAATATCACTAATCTTGAAAAAATACTGCTGCTTATTAAATGTCACACTTATTTTTTTCTCGTATTTTAAATCAGACGGACTATACCGCCGGATGGATTTAAGCATTTGTGTGTATTTTCCTATTCCACTCGGGCCAAAAAAAATAAGGTTTTTAAGCTCGGGGAGTGTTTTGGGGAACTTTGCATACAGGTTGTCAAGTTTGGGGTGCAAATTTACACGGCTATTTTCGGTCAAATATTCTTCAAAGTGAGTTTCATAATACTTCATTCGCAATACTACTATTGTATATCACATATTCTTTATTTGAATTACAAACCAAATATATATACCCTCAAATATTTGAATTGGTACATTTGATACCAAAATACAATGACGCGCGGCCCATCTACTTTAGAATCGTGTAAAGTATATTGGCTTAAAAACAAAGCATTCTATATATTAATTACAATGAATATTGTTAAATCACTTGACCAATATGATGATAATAATGCATTTTTTTGCGACCCCATAAAGAATAACGTAATGAACGACGGCAATTTTATACGAATTATTTATTCAACGAGTAATTTTGTACTAAACGGAGTCTATTTACTCGTGCCATTGAACGATGTCATGTGTGAAAGGTACTATACGAAATATAGATGCGGCTTCAATGTTGCGAGACACAAGGATATTATTGAGAGAGTTCGGGTTATTGAAGAAGAACTGCTCAAAAAAATTAACATTACGAATAAGGCCGCACAGTATAAGATCTTTGAACAGCTAAAAAACGGAACCCTGAAAATTTTCACAGATGTCGGAAACAGGGCAGCGTGTTCGTTTGTCCTCAAGATATCCGGAATATGGGAGACCCAGTATGAGTATGGTCTAACCTACAAGTTTATCGCGGTTAATTAATGCCCGCAAATCCGTCGGTTCTAAAGTACTTGAGTATTACATATGCTTGGTATACAATGATTGCGGCGAATCCGCTAAGTATATAGAGAATCCACGACGATGAGCGAGGTATCTGTTTTGTACTGGCAAACTCGTCTGATGACAAGGCTTTGGCGGCAATTGTTAACATAAACCCCAAAACGGCTACAATATATGTGGCGCGGCTATAATAACCGTCGCCTACATGGTTGTCAACTATATACTTGCCGTACGTTCCCAATAACACTATCATGATTATTGTAATTGCTAACATTAATATAAACGGGCCGGTTGATGTTACCGTTGCAACTATGCGTTCCCATGTAGTAAGGGTTCGGCTTGATTGCAGATAGAGCACCAGCGTTGTGGCCAATAGAATGCTCATGCTCAATGTGGAATATCCTACAATATAGGAGGTTATTGAAGTGCGCCCCGAGGCTAACAACCCTACAAGAATCGCGACAGATCCTGCAAAGAGGAGCCCTTGATATACATATGTAAGCATTTCGGTTGTACCCATTTATAATATTACGTGATAATATTTTTGTGCCTAATTAGCAAATAAAATAATGGTTGTTTATTATTTTATTTTACTATTCATGTTACTACCCATGTTGCGGCCCATGTTATTTACTTGGCCTTCAATTCGTCTATTTCCCGCTGCATATCTTGCATCTTTGATACAAGCATCGGGATCATTTCCAAATAATTTACTGTCTTATACCCAACCGCACTGGTTTTAACCAACTCGGGGTAAATTTGCTCTACCTCTTGTGCTATAAAGCCATAATGTCGCTGTTGAGTGCTGTCAACCTTAAACGAATACTCCACCGCCTTTAAGTTTAACAGGTTGGCCTTACTGCTTTCTGACAATGCTACAACATTCTCCTTCAAAATGGCATCAGAAGTATTATAGATAGAACCATTTACATATAGGTCGTTATTAAGATAAACTGGTTTTTTACTGTCAGCTGGGGTGATTACCTGTAGCCCCGTTGGCAACTTCTTATAGATCCACACAACATAACTACCGCCAGCGCCCACAACAAATTGTTTTATATCTTGCGTATTACTCGGTTGTTTTCCACCATAATTAGCAACTGTTCCGATTAATGACATATAATATATAAACCGATTGTTTTTTTAATAAATTAATGTATTATTATATAAAAAATTAATAATATATTATATTAAATATGTCAGGACCATTTAACAACCGAGGACAGATACCATCTTTTAATGAACCGGTTTTTAATACAAATACTAACCACCCATTAATCCCAAATTCTCAGGAGTATATATATTACAGAAAATACGTATCCATTCATTCCGAAGATAGGGATATGGTTAAATACCCATCCTCGTCTGAATTTGAAATTGAAATGCCGCAAGATATGCTAAATATAGTCGCACTACGATTGGCTGACTGGTCATTCCCATCTAATTACAACACGTTTTCCGTTTACAACGAGAATGTAACCATGACATTTACAATTAACACCCCATATAATCCGAATCTGGTTAGCGGGTTCTCGGCCAGCGTACTCGCGCAGAAGACATTTGAATACTTATACCTCAACCAGGGAGTTGAGTATTCCATTCAAATCTCCGACGGTTTTTACAACCCCCAGCAAATGGCTACCGAATTGACAAACCGGTTTAACGCGGCCGTAACTGCACCCTTAACCGCCTATCTGACCGCGCAATCGGTTAACCCCTCATTAGACCCTGATCCAGTAATAAACGCCCAATTGCAGCAGGAGTATATTGCTGCCTTGGCCGCCCTATCCGCCGCAGGTGGATACACACGATTTGTTATCGTTTACAACACGGTTGAGCAGAAAATTTGGTTTGGTAATATTTGCGACGGGTTTGTACTAACAAATGAAACCCAATTTACGACAGATAAGGGAGCCAATGGCGTTTCATGTGCCACGAGAAGTCGTCTCCCGAATTACAGCGAGTGGGGATTGCCTGGAAATGTAGGCCTGCCGCGATATAACGTGACGTCAATTAGTGACCCCAGCGGCGTTTTAGCGCCGAGGTTTTATTACGGAGATGTGTTTCCGGGCGATAACGGTTACTGGCTTGTACCAGACCCGCAATTAGTTGGCTCAACGGTCTATTGGGCAGAATGCGTGTACAAAATTAATCTAATGGGGCCTGCATTTATATACATGGAAATAGAGGGGCAAAATTGTATTGATGAAACCGCGCCGTATAATTTAAGTGAATTTACAACAAAAACCAACGAAACAAATGGTATAGCGAATTCTTCCTTCGCTAAAATACCGGTGCCCACAACACCTCTTGCTCAATGGTTTGACAGAGACTCTATGCCTTATAAATTTTATTACCCTCCTGCAGAGAGAATGAGAAAGCTCAAAATCAAGCTAAGGTACCATGACGGCCAAATCGTAAACTTTGGCGTATTTAACTATTCATTTAATATTGAGTTTGTTTTGCAGTTACCACAGATCCTGAGAAATTCAAATACCGTAAAACACCCACCACGCCTATATTAGATAACACACTGTATTTTTACTTAGGCTGCAACGCCGTGTTTTTCTGATATCCATGACTTTAAAATGACAATGTCGCACATTTTATAGTCTTCACTCGTCTCGCTCGCAAAGGACTTTATATCATAGAAGCTCGGTTTCTTCATACGAGGAGTCTTGTGAAATATATAGTCGCCTTTTGGCCCCTTTCTTATGGAGAGACTCGTGCTAATCTCCCGTATCATATTGCTCCCCTCGTCAAGATATTTTCGCACTTCATCAAATGTAATATTCTCTATTGGTCGGTTCCCAAGTTCCTTTAACGTTTTGGAGTTTTCACCCCATGAAATGTACAGACCAAATTTGCCGTTTCGCAAAAGAACATCATGCCCATTATGCTGGCCTAAAATAAACTGACTTTTTGCCGATTTTTTTGTATCAATCAAGTCTTCCACCGTATAACTACCCATTTCCAGGCTATTAACATCAATGTCCTTTTTAACAGGCTTGAATGTGATCTCCTCCTTACCGTCAACCTCTTCGACGCATTTAATCACCGGGCCATATTTGCCGACCAAGTACGTATTATTTTCGTCCAGTTTGATTTCAAATTTGGTTTCATCCCGCAACCCATCCACCAGCGCATCTATCTGCGTGTTACAGCTCTTGCACAAGTCAACCCACGGCGCATCTCCCTTTGCGATCTTATCGAGAGAATCTTCCATAATACAGGTGTAATTGTAATCGAACAAGTCATTAAAATGTTTCTCCAGGAACTCCATCACAATTACTCCCATCGGCTGAATGACCAGTTTACCCTTTTCATTTCCGAACTCTCTCTTGTTTTCAATTTCAAAAATATCTTCGCCCTCCAACTCGTAGTCCTTACACAGCAGCTCGCGCCCTTTTATGTCCTCCTTCTTGACATACCCTCGTTCTTGGATTTTATCAACGAGAGAAGAGAATGTAGACGGGCGACCAATCCCCTTCTCTTCCAATAGGTGGACCAACCTGGCCTCGGTGTAATGTTGTTTTGACCCTTTAATCGTGACCTTTGCACAGACTTTTTTATATGGGATTGGTGCATTCGGTTTAATTTGCCGCAAATAATGGTAGTCCTTATTTTCAGCAGGATATTTTTTTGCCACAATCTTCCAGCCGGGGAAATCAATCAATTCACTTGTATGAACGAACCGATTGTCATGAAAGGCCGAAATGGTCGCAGTGATAGAATAAAATGAAGCCGGCGCCATGCAGCTCTCTAACGTTGTCTCCCAGATGAGCTTGTACATCCTTCTCTCCTTTGAATCCATTGTTTCAGGAAGCTCACAGAGAGAAATATGGGTAGGTCTGATTGCCTCGTGTGCCTCCTGCGGCGGTGGCTTGTCTGATTTAGATTTTGATTTTGATTTTGTTTTTGATTCACTGACAGGCTCCTTAATAGACCCCGTTATCATGCAGTCAATATTTTCATTAATATATTTTTCTCCGTCAGAATATGTGCGAGTGATGTACGTTTTAACCTCCTCAACAAACACGCCACTATATGTCTTTGAATCTGTGCGCATATATGTGATATATCCCCCTTCATACAGTAGCTGGCAAATACGCATGGTTTCTTTGGGAGAATAATGCAGCTCATTGCTGGCCACTTGCTGCAGGCGCGATGTAGTAAACGGCTCTGGTTGTGATTTTGAGACCTTTGTCGGCGAGGAGCAGCTGTAGATATGAGTGAACTCTGAGCTACCAGAGAGAAAATCGGTAATGTCGTCTTCTGTCTCATACTTCCCTTGCGGCGTCAAATCAAATGGCAAATTAGAATTGGTAAAGTATCCGGTTACGTTATATACCTTTTTCTCTTCTGCCGCCTTAATGTCTTGTTCATTGTCGTAAATGAGCCGCAGGGCGGGCGTCTGGCATCTGCCTGCACTAAGCGACTTATCCTTGCCCTTCGGCCCAGTTATAAACTTCCACAGCATGGGAGATACCTTGAAACCCACAAGTATATCCAATATTTGGCGCGCCTGCTGAGCATATACAATATCCATATTTATGGTCCGTGGATTCCTTATAGCGTTCTGTATAGATGCCTCTGTAATCTCGTTAAACGTAATACGCTTTGTTTTATTTACGTCTAATTTGAAAATTTGTGCGGTGCAATATGCTATTTTCTCGCCCTCCCTATCTCCGTCCAGTCCAAGTATAACTTCGCGGGAATTTTTGATTTCCTTTCTCAAGACCTCTATCTGTTTTTTCTTAATTGCGCTGTCAATAATGCTATATGTAGGTGTGAAATCATGTTCAATGTCAATATTCTTGAGGGATGGTAGCTCCCGTAAATGTCCGTATGTTGCAAGACACTTGTATCCAGGACCCAAATACTCCTCTATTTTCTTACATTTTGCAGGCGATTCAACGATGACAAGTGTTGTAGATGTCGCTGAGTAATTTTTTGGCATAAATATATTTAAAATATGTAGAAATAGGTTTATGTCGTTTTCATTTGTGTTTTTTTACTGGCTATTTGCTCATTTGCTTAAATTGCTTCCATGAGATGCTCACCTCGGCCTGCTTGGGCTCTGGAGCCTTTTCAGAGTTTGCGTCCAATTTCTCCGCCTTCTTAAGTGCGCTATCCACATACAACTCCTTCAAAAGGGACCCGACCGCAAATGACCCCTCATGCTGATCCATATCGCCATCCTCAATCTTTCTTAACACGTCCAAGAATCGGTTTAATATGTTGATATCTATCTCGTCCTTTCTTACCTTGTTGAAAATGTCGGTATAGTACGTGAATAAAAAGCTACACTCGCTCGCACATTCCGCGTAAATTTTTTCGTCGTCGCCGCGATACTTTGCCTTTAGAACAATCATATTATTAATTTCATTTCTCAAGACCTGGCTGTGCTTTAAATTGCGGATTAGTCCGGTCTGATCCTCAACATTATTTGCCTTGATCATGTTAGAGAGCTGCAAACGTTGTTTATCGTCCATTATACCTATAAGAAGATTAAGTATTTTATTTCTAAACTAATACACCCGAGAAAGATAAAAATATATGTATATATTAAATGAGTAATTTAACTACTGCCAATGGAATACCAATACAGACGGTCATTGCTCAACCTGGTGCCAATCCACGACAAAGCGCGTTTCTTATTACGCAGGCAAACAGTGCGCAACAGGCTTCTGCAAATAGGGCACTTGCGGGTGGTAGGAAAAAAAGACGCACGCTTTGCGGAGGGCAGGCTGTTGACGGTCGCATACCGATAGCGCTTAGTCCGTCGCCTTATCCGCAGACCGTTGGCGCAGGACAGACCACGAATGCGCAAACGCTCCAGATTGCTCAAATGGCGACACAACAACAAGCAAATCAACAATTTGACAGCAAGGCTGGCGGGTCTAGACGAAAGTGGGGCGGAAATCCCGACTGGGTTTGGCCGTGCATGAGCGGAGGCGTAAGCAGGGGAATACGTGGAGGCGTAAGCAGAGGCGTAAGCAGGGGGATACGCAGAGGCGTAAGCAAGTCTAACAAAAGAACCAGACAAATGAGAAGAACAAGACAAATGAGAAAATCACGACAAATGAGAAAATCGCGCAAATACCGCAGACACTAAAGTTATTAAGTGTACAAAACTTATATTTTTATAATAATTTTATAATAATAATATAAGTCATGCCTTCTGGAAAAAACTGGGTCAATTTTATCTATGTAAATTTAGCATTTGCAATATATGTCGGAGCTATTTTTTATTACAGCCAAGTAGCCCAAATCAAAGCCCAATGGCCACTATATAGATGCAATCCAATGTATATGCCTTTAGCTGATAATATGGAGGAGAATTTTGTATACTGTGTTCAGTCAATGCAAACAAACTTTATGGGCCACCTACTGCAGCCTCTTACATTTATAACAAGCTCGCTCGGTGGGGTGCTGGGTGGATTTATGGGGGAAATCAATGATATTAGAGCAATGTTTGACAAGATACGGACATTCATATCCGACACAATTCAATCCATATTCGGCGTTTTCCTTAATTTGGTGATAGAATTTCAACGGATTACCATGGGCATTAAGGACTTGATTGGGAAAACAATTGGTGTCATGGTGAGTCTTATGTACATTATGGATGGAAGCATTAAAACGATGAACAGCACGTGGAATGGACCGCCTGGGCAAATGGTAAGAACGCTTGGTAAATGCTTTCACCCTGGAACAAACGTTCAATTGCAAAATGGAAACATAAAGGCCATGAAGGACATTGATTTAGGAGACATTCTGGAGGATGGGGCAGTTGTGGAATCAGTCATGAAAATTGACAATATGAGAGATCGCGCGCCACTGTATATAATTAGAAACGGCGGAGTTCGCAGCGCAGATATATATGTCACTGGCTCGCATTTAGTATACGACGATACCATAAAGAACTTTATTAAGGTAGAAAACTACGCCGGCGCAGAAACATCCATCCTTGAGACGGATTGGTTTAGTTGTCTGATTACGTCAAACCACCGAATTAAAATTGGGCCGCATCTGTTCTGGGATTGGGAGGACCATTTTGTGAAAATCATGCCGTCTTAATGTCTCGGTATCGGCGCAGGGGAGAAGAAATAGATATTATACTATACTTTTTTTACAAGTATAGTATATGGATAACCTTAAACCAGAAACCTTACCAAACCCCAAAAACTTACAGAATATAAAAAAAATGTATGATAAATTAACATACATGGACCAGTATGGAGGGTCTGTCATGTTGCTGCTTATTTTCACGATGATATTGATAGTATTCGCATCATATTGTGCTATCATGATAAATGCACGACCGATTATAGACGATTGGCCAAATCAGCGGTGTAAGCCACAAATCATGCCGGTCGCAGGATTTATTACCCACCCAGACGGAATGACTGCTATAGAATATACTTACCAGAATTTCAATTACTGCCTTCAGAATATTCTCGCCAGCGGCACGGGAACCGCAGTTGCACCTTTAACGTTTGTAACAAGCGCTCTGCAAAGTATTGCTGTGCAAGTTCAAAACGACATTCAAAATATTCGCGGGATGTTTGACAAAATCCGAAATAGTCTTCGGGATGTTACGCAGGAAATTATGGGGCGGATAATGAATATAACAATACCGCTGCAGCAAATAATCATCGGCTTCAAGGACCTGATAGGCAAGGTACAGGGGACCATGTCGGCGGGGCTGTTTACTGTTTTGGGTTCATACTATACGCTTAAATCGCTATTGGGAGCCATAATTCAGATGGTTATTGTTATTTTGATTTCGCTCGCAGTGACAATTGCAGTATTGTGGGCTGTTCCATTTACGTGGGGTGCGGCCATTTCGGCTACAGTGTTTTTCTCTCTTGTTGCAATACCGTTAGTAATTATTCAGGTCTTCTTGTCAAATGCCCTACAAATACAGGGCGGAAATGTGCCCAGGGTAAAATGTTTTGACGAAGATACATTAGTTGCAATGAATGATGGGACCAAGAAGAAAATTATAGATATAAAGGTCGGCGACATTTTAGTAGACGACAATGCGGTAACCGCAACGTTTAAATTGGAAGCAAAGGGATCAACTATGTATTATTTGGAAAATATTACGGTTTCCGATTCGCACATAGTTTTGTATAAGGACCGATGGATACACGTTTCTGAACACCCTGATGCGATAAAACATGCGTATTATGAAAAACCCTATTTATATTGTTTAAATACTGCCTACAAAACGTTGGAAATCAATGGGATAACCTTCACTGATTGGGACGAATTATACGGCGACGATATTAATGAAATTAAGAATAACGGCGCGGTTCGTATTGACCATCTTGAGAATATTCATACTGAGTTTGACAGCGGATTTGCTGGAACAACTAAAATAAAGCTTAAGAATGGCGCCTACAAGGAAATCCGGGATATTTGCATAGATGACGTTCTTGAACATGGAGAGACGGTTTATGGCCTCGTGAAAATAAACGGAAAAAACATGAGTGAACAATTTACATACACTTTAGGCAATACGGTTGTGGAAGGAGGACCAAATCTACCAATGTGCGATAAAAATGTCCGAGTAAAAACCACGTTATATTTAGAGTCAAATAGAAAAAAGAAGTTGAGTAAAAATCACGATGAATTGTACCATTTATTGACGGACAAAAAAACCTTTCGCGTTGACAAAGTTAAATTTTATGACTATAATGCGACGGTTGACCTATTTTTAGTAAAAAGCGCCGGAAAATTATTATCTATGAAATATGTATAATATGGATATCTCAATATTTGGATTTAAGTTGAATCTTGAGGTCTTAATCTTAATCGGCGTCGTTTATTTAATTTTGGTTGGTCACACTCTTTGTGGATGCAGCCGCGTTGGACTTATGGAGGGTCTTGACGTAATGAAGAAGGTTGTTGCTAAGAAGACTGAGGGGTTTTCGGGCGCCAATACTAATTACGGAGAGTCCTCCTCCTATGACTTGAGCAGCGACGTGCCTGTGAATACGTCGTCTTGGAGCGCGCAGAACATGACCGTTGTCAAGGGCCAACCCCTCAGCAAGGGTGTTAAGCAGTTTTTGGCTCGCGAGCCCCAGCCCGTCCCTCTACCCGAGGGTGAAATGTTAATGTTCGCTAACACCCCCTTTAAACCGGAGTGCTGCCCCAACACCTACTCTAATAGCACTGGATGCGCCTGCATGACTGGCGAGCAATACAACTTCCTCGTTCTTCGCGGCGGAAACAATGTCCCATACTCCGAATTCTAAATACACTTATACCCATAGGTTAGGTTAGTAAACAATAAAATTGATTGAAATAATTGCACATGCAAGTATTGCAATAAAACAAGATGAGTACAATCGTACAACCGCAAAATGGCCTTACCGCCGACGCAAGCTCCGATGCAAATGGTTTGCCCGGAATCTTTGAAAATTTAGAGGTAATTGGTAATTATTTTAAACAAGCCGTTGAGGGGTACCACCTAATTAATTCGTCGCCTATTAACGAAGCAACCTGGGAAGACATAAATGCGCTGGTGTTTTCATCTTCCGGGATTGAGGTATATTCTAAAAGCGACGGAAGTCATTTACCAGGCATGGACATAAATTGTTCTTTGGGTAAAATTAGTAACAAGTCTGCGAAATATTCTAAAAACAGAAAAACATTTGATATTAGTTCTTATCGGCTAACCTCCGTATGCAGTGAAAAAAGATGCGGAACGCCTACAGAAATTATTGCAGAAATAAATGGTCGTAAAAACTTTGACTACTATTCGTTTATTGTAAGAGACGATAACGGCGGCTGCGAAAGCACTACTTACGATTGGATGTTGATCCCAAGCAATTACGCTGTTTTGGATCCATCGGCTTACACGTGGGAACCAATGATCGGTAAAACTGGAAAAAACAAAGATGCGCAAACTGGTTGGAAGACAAATGAGATTCATGGGTGTAGTATGAAAATTTCGTTCAGCATGTCATCCCAATTGTGGATACACATTGAAATGACAGACGACATAAAAAAATTTATCGTGGCAAGTACTACCGCAAGCAACGTACCAAAATTTAACTATATTGATCTGCTAACAAAATTACACTAATCCTCCTGTTGTTCATGCTCTTTCGGCAATAGTTTATCATCATCGCCTAATTGACTCAGCCTATCATTTGCAGTAATAATGTAATCGCTATTAATTTCAAATCCGATAAAATTTACATTGTTTTTTTTTGCCGAAACACACTCAGACCCTGACCCAACAAACGGAACGACCAGCAAGGTCGGGATATCCTTATTTCGCGCGGCCCGAATTAACGTGTCGCATAAGCTCAACGGTTTTTGCGTTGGATGGTCAACTCGCTCTTTTTTTCCCGCACCACCGGCCAACGCAGGAACCTTTATTACATCACGCGGCAACGCTCCACCCTCATGTGCTGTATATGTGGTTTCTTTGTCGCCGTTACTGAATCGGCCCTTTGTCGCCTTTCTAACCTTTCCGGCAGCATTTTTTAGAAAGGTATCAGTATAAGGTTCCCTCACATCATCGCGATTAAATATTGGCTTATTTTTATAACAACATAAAATACTCTCATGGGTTCTTTGCCAAAAGTTGAGGGATGGAGTCACTTTATTCGTATAATGCCAAACTAACCATTTTACATTGCAAAATATGCGTGTTCGTATAAAGGCAAGTATCTCGCTAAACCCGTAAATATATAAGGTACCATTGGGCTTTAATATTCGCAGACACTCGCGTATCCAATTGTCGCACCATAACAAATATTCGCTCATTTTCTGTCTGTCACTGTCATTTCCAAAATCCTTGCCAATATTGTAGGGTGGATCACAAATAACAATGTCAACACTTTCACTCTTTATTTTTTTCATGCCTAAAATACAATCCTCGTTATATATTTTATTAATTTCTAAGTCAGGTGATGATGCTGTCTCGCACGCTACATCGTCTTCAATAATTAATGCTGGTTTTGCAACCTTTACGGCCTTAGACGCCCGTTTTGTTGGTTGTTTGTCTGCCATTTCTTGTCTATGCATATTAATTAACTTTGCTATTTGAAATCAATTTTTTATTTTTCAACAACAACATTTTTGGATATGTTCCGGATTATCTTCTCCTCCTTTTCTGCGTCATTGTCGCCCGACCCACCAACCGATTCTATAATAATTTTGTTATATTGATCCGAATACTTGGAGTGATAAGTCCCGCAATCTGGATGCGCTTCTTTAAACTTGGGCAGCAACCGTTGGTTCTTGGATGCCACGCGTTTTATTGCCTTTTTAATCTTGTTGTTATTTTCATCCTTTTCCCATTTATCTTCATCTTTGATGTACATGGTTTCTCTCTTTTTATCCGTGCAATGGACCGGCCGTTGAGAAACATCCAGTTCATTCAAATTCTTCACAATAATGTTGGATATTCCTTCAACATAACCCACTTCTCCTACCTTTTCCAGGTCCGACAATTGCAGTTTAATAGAATCAACAAAATCCATGATGTTCATAGCATCCTTGCAGGTTTCGTTCAGAAAAAAGTTTAGGTTAAATGCCTTGTTATGCGAATTGGTCATATTTGTGTTATTTGTAGTATTGTGGGTGCCGTTTTCAAGCACCTTCATCATCATATTTTTCAACTCGCTATTCTCCTTAATTAACAGCATAATAATGTCATTGCCTATCGGTTCGCTGACTGGCTTAGAGGCGCATTCTTCATCAGACTCGGAAACCGCCTTTTGTGTACATTTCTGCTTGTGTCTCCATAATCCAGAACGTTCCTTATATATCTTCCCGCATTCACAAACTGAATGGTTGGGGATTTCTTGGGATTTATTGTTGAAATCTGTTGATATACCGTGTTTTTTGTGTTTATCGGTTAGCAGATGTTTGTTGTAATCCTTTTTATTAGACGTTGAATAGTCACACGCTTCGCAAGCGTATTTTAATGGGATTTTGGGGGACAAAATAGTTGACATTTGTTGATATATTAGCAACAGAAAATATCCCTAAACCCTTTCCTCAAAAAAGTATTAAAAAATTACCGTCACAAATTTTGCGTTATTTTTTCTGTGACCAGACCATAAATTTCAATTATGGTCACAAAACATGTATTTTGGGGAAAGTATTTTGGCAAAACCGTTTTTGGACATTTTTTTTGTCCATTTTTGATTTTCCCAAAATACTTTCCAAGTAAAAAACAGGGGTCTCTTCTACAGCCAGTAGAGAAGAAAATCGGTCAAAAATATTGCAATCGCTTACATAATGTAGGGTAGCGGGCCTACCGGCGGCGACCATTGTCCGTGTATTCGCATACCTTACAGTATCTAATATGTTTGCATTTATCGTAAGCAATGTCAATATCATCTTCAACAAAATCGTGCACGCATAGTTCATGAATGCGAGTTTCACATGAGACCAACTGATCTTCAAAAACCCGCCTTCTTTCTATGGCCCACTGCACATTGTTTTCAGCGACAAAAATGTCGGGTTGTATAGAAAAGACACGACCTGCCTCACTGTTTGCGCAAGTGCGGAGCCCCTCAAATGTAAAAATAACGGCATCCAAATTCTCTATAATTTTCTTGTATGACCAGCGACAAAAAAGAAAATAATCTAAACTCATAGTTGTGCAGTAGTTACGGCTCTATATTTATACATGTCTTGTAATGTTTATATGTATTTTTATATAT
>Ga0209596_1001866_pt1 | contig 17729 bp, 12 predicted proteins | sample M_130807_MF_Meta_FD_187314 | JGI IMG/M metagenome (GOLD analysis project Ga0209596, IMG submission 187314) | Freshwater microbial communities from Lake Montjoie, Canada to study carbon cycling - M_130807_MF_MetaG (SPAdes) (version 2) | ecosystem: Environmental > Aquatic > Freshwater > Lake...
GAGAAGGAAAATTTTAGTCGATTGGAAGACTTTATTGGATATCAATCGAATAACCTACTTTCGGAGCCAAGTGTAGTAGCTATGAAATACATTAATTTATTTTCTAACTTAGATAACATAAAAGATGTTGTATCATCTATTAAAGATTACGAATAAATCTCTCTAAACAATTAATAAAATCAAACAAAAAGCTATGAATACTCCTTACAAAATAATTTTAGCCGGATTAATATCCCTTTTTTCGTTTAATGCTGGTTTTGCGCAAGATGTAAAAATGTGCGGGACTTATGAAATGACAAAAAAATTACTAGATGCTAATCCTGAATTGAGAAAAGAATATTTGGAAGGACTTAAAAAAGATGATGAAGCTGATAAAGCAGCTTTTGCAAACGGATACAAAGAAGGCGACGGCAAGTCAATGCTTACACTTTATACTATCCCTGTTGTGTTTCATATCCTTCATCTTGGTGGCACTGAAAACATAAGCGATGCTCAGATAAATGATGAAATAGCAATCCTAAATAATGATTATCGTAAGTTAAACGCAGATATATCGGCTGTAGTTCCTGCATTTACTTCTATTGCTGCTGATTGTGAAATTCAATTCCGCTTAGCTCAAAAAGATCCTAATGGTAACTGTACAAATGGGATCGATCGTATTTATACTACAGAAACAAATATCGGTGACGACGGTTCTAAATTAAATCAGTGGCCGCGCAATCAGTATTTGAATATATGGGTTGTAAAAGCAATTTCCAGCGGAGCGGCTGGATATGCCTATACTCCGGGATCTGTTGCCGGTGGCGGATCTGCAGCAAACGATGGCATCGTTATCTTATCTACTTACGTTGGAAGTATTGGAACCGGAAATGTGACTAGATCACGTGCATTAACTCATGAGATCGGACATTATTTAAATCTACAACATACCTGGGGCCCTACAAATCAACCGGGGTGTGATGGAACAGCAACATTAACAACAGATCCTTGCTGGAGCCCAGGACCGTTTCCAGCGGCAGGACCAATTGATAACTGCTCGTATGATGATGGTGTAACAGATACACCTAACACTCGCGGATGGACAAGTTGTAATCTTACAGGAAATACCTGCGGTGCGTTGGACAATGTTCAAAATTATATGGATTACTCGTATTGCTCTAATATGTATACCACAGGACAAAAAACCAGAATGCGCTCGGCCTTAACAAGCACTACTGCATCGAGAAATAATTTATGGACAGCAGCTAACTTAACTGCTACAGGATTAAGTATACCATCTGTTCTTTGCCTTGCTGATTTTCAATCAAGCAAAACAACAAATACCGTTTGTCAGGGAGATAGTTTAACATTCACAGATCTTTCCTGGAATGGTAATCCTACAAGCTGGAGCTGGACATTCGGAGGCGGAACTCCTGCAACATCAACTGATTCAATGCCTACTATTATTTATAATACGCCAGGAGTTTATAATGTTTCTATGACAGTATCAAACGCTTCAGGTTCTGTGAGTGCAGCAAAAACCGGGTACATTACTGTTTATCCAAATACCGCATCGTATGCGGCTCCATTCTATTCCGAAGGATTTGAAGGAAGTGCAATTCCGAATGTTGACTGGAATGTAACCAATGCAAATTCAGGTACCAATACTTGGACACAAACATCTACTGCTGCTGCTACAGGAACAAAATCGGTGAGCATCATCAATGCCTCTACTTATGATGGAATGTTAGATGAGTTGATAAGTCCGCCAATTAATATGACTGCTATAACAGGATCATCTCCAACGCTAACATTCAAAGTTGCTCATGCACAAAAAACATCTACCTCTTCAGATAAGTTACAGGTTTATGTATCTACAAATTGTGCACAAACTTGGGTCTTAAGAAAAACGATTTCCGGAGTATCTCTTTCTACGGCAGGAGTAATAAGCACTTCTTTTGTTCCAACAGCAAGTCAGTGGGTAACACAAAGTGTAAATCTTACGGGATACGCAGGTTTCTCAAGTCTTTTTGTTATGTTCCGCTTTACAAGTAATGCAGGAAATAATATTTATCTGGATGATATAAATATTGCAGGCACATTAGGGATTCAGGATGAAATTTCCAGCAATCTGAATTTCAATGTTTATCCTAATCCTGCCGAAGATAATACCGTAATTGCATTCACGCTATTAGAGAACAACAAAACGGATATTTCTATTTGTGATGTAGTTGGTCGTAGAATTGCAATCGTTTATTCCGGTGAGCTAGGTGCAGGTGAGCATCAATACACAATCGCAGACAATGCAAAATTATCGGCGGGAGTTTATTTTGTAAAACTAACAGTAGCAGGCGAAAGCTTCACGAAGAAATTGATTGTGAACTAATAGAAAACAAAGAATCTCTGTTTTCAGTATTCGCTTCGATGCGGAAAGTTGTTTTTTCATCAAACGTGTTAGAAAAAACTATTGCATCCTATATACATTTTCAATAGAATTCAAAAAGTTTGCTTTATTTTTTGAAACAACTACTTTTAACAAAGTAGTTGTTTCAACTGAATAAGGAATTTAACAAAAAATAGTTTGCGCTTTCTTATCATTGATAGGAGGATTAAAATCTGGTCTGTCCTACTTAGATTTGGAAGGAAGCGCAAGAAATGAACGCTACTGAAATAGCAAACTAAGATGCGAAAGGATTGTTTTTAAAACTTGTGAAAAAATGAGGCTGGTAAATTCGAGGACTATTTTTTAATTTGAAGCTGCACTATCCAACCATTGTATTCTGTTTCATACCAACCATTTCAACGGCAGTTTTAATAATACTATCTGTATCGAATCCGCACTCTATTTGAAGCTCCAGTTGTTCGCCATGCTCAATGAATTTATCAGGAATACCCAATCGTTTTATATGGCAATTGTAATTATTGTCAGCCATAAATTCTATGACAGTACTTCCCATACCTCCCATGATGCAACCATCTTCAACAGTAATTACTTTGGTGTGTTTTGCAAAAACCTCATGTAATAATTGTTCATCGATTGGTTTTACAAAACGCATATCATAATGAGCCGCTTTGATACCAGATTCTTCTAACTTTTTGCAGGCCTCTACCGCATAATTACCAATATGTCCGATCGTTAAAATGGCAATATCGTCTCCGTTCTGAATTCTGCGCCCAGTGCCAATCTTTACTTTCTGAAAAGGTGTTTTCCAATCTTTCATGACACCATTTCCTCTAGGATAACGGATGGAGAAAGGGCCTGCATTTTCAGATAATTGAGCTGTGTACATTAAGTTACGCAACTCTTCTTCATTCATCGGAGCAGAAACAACCATATTGGGAATACAACGGAAATAAGCCAAATCGTATGCTCCATGATGTGTAGGACCATCAGCGCCCGCAAAACCGCCTCTGTCCAAACAAAATACAACATGTAAATTTTGCAAGGCGACATCATGCACTACTTGATCGTAGGCACGTTGCATAAAAGAGGAGTAGATATTACAAAATGGAACTAATCCTTGGGTAGCTAATCCGGCAGAAAAAGTTACCGCGTGCTGCTCAGCAATTCCAACATCGAAGGCTCTGTCCGGCATTGCTTTCATCATGATGTTCAAAGAACATCCGGAAGGCATTGCAGGGGTAATGCCCATAATCTTGGAATTTTTTTCTGCTAATTCCACAATTGAATAACCAAAAACATCCTGGTATTTCGGTGGCTGCGGCTCCTTTGGTACTATCTTTATGATCTCTCCTGTATCTTTATTGAAAAGTCCTGGAGCGTGCCAAACTGTTTGATTTCCTTCTTCCGAAAATTTATAGCCTTTTCCTTTTTGTGTTAAGCAATGTAAAATTTTTGGTCCCGGAATATCTTTCAGATCCTGCAACACTTTTGTCAATCGTTCTACATCATGTCCGTCAACAGGTCCAAAATAACGGAACTTCAATGACTCAAATAAATTGCTTTGTTTTAATAACGAAGATTTAATTCCATTCTCAATTTTAGACACGATCTCCTGCGCATTGGGTCCGAACTTACTTATTTTTCCCAGCAGATTCCAGATTTCATCTTTTACTTTATTGTAAGTATGTGACGTAGTGATGTCTGTTAAATATTCTTTTAAAGCACCCACATTCGGATCGATGCTCATACAGTTATCATTCAGAACAACCAATAGATTAGAATTTGTTATTCCAGCATGATTGAGTGCTTCAAATGCTTGTCCGGCAGTCATGGCGCCATCACCGATAACGGCAATATGCTGTCGCTCTTTTTCACCTTTATAAGCAGAAGCAACTGCCATTCCTAAAGCCGCACCAATGGAAGTAGATGAATGCCCTACACCAAAAGTATCGTATTCACTCTCTGAACGTTTTGGGAAACCGCTTATTCCTTTATAAACACGATTGGTATCAAATACTTTTCTTCTTCCAGTAAGAATTTTATGGCCGTAAGCCTGATGACCTACATCCCACACCAATTGATCATAAGGCGTATTAAAAACATAATGCAAGGCAACAGTTAATTCAACCACACCCAGACTAGCTCCGAAGTGGCCGCCTTTCTGGGAAACAACATCAATGATAAATTGTCTGAGTTCATTACTGACTTCAGGTAGCTGATCTTCTTTCAGCTTCCTAAGATCTGCGGGAAATTCAATTTTATCGAGAAGCTTACCTGCTTTAAATTCCATTCCTTGGGGATACTTTTTTATTAATCACAAAGATAAAATAATTTCCAATACCGTATTTTAACAATTGATTAACATCTAAAGATAGCATTTGTTGTGTTACCACTCCATTTTTTGATCTTTTAACAAGTCCGAATGAGAAGAAGCTTATTTTTCCTTTTCAGAAAGATCAGGAAGGAAGAAAAGGATAAATGTGGCAATCACAGGCAATAGCAAGCCAATAAAGAACCATCGATTAGGGTCTCGGCCCATTCGTTTTGCAAGTCGGGATGTAATAATAGGAATGCTTAAGAGAAATAGAATTCCAATAGAAAAGAAAATAGCGGCTCCCATTCTTTTTTACTAATTTTTGATTTGCCTTTTTGTATTTAAGATATAAAAAAGCGTTCCAGAATGCCCGGAACGCTTTTAATATTAATAATCTAGATCTCCGTAATCCAATTTTATCCCTCTTAAATACATCACAAAACGCGTTATTAATATAAAGAACGGAACATACATCACAACATTGGGTAATCCAAAATATTGTAAGATAATCGTAGATTTTCGTTTCAAACGTTCTGCAATCAGATACATTGCCGGTACTAACAACAGTGTTAAAAATGTTGCGAAAGAAAGGCCAAAGATCATCGTCCAAGATAAAGGCCCCCAGAACACCACGTTGTCTCCTCCAAAATAAATGTGAGGATTGCCATGTGAAAGGAGTGTTTCAAAATCGATATTCAATCCAACTGCTAAAGGTATCAATCCAAGAATTGCTGCTGTTGCGGTTAAGATCACCGGAGTCATACGCGTACGACCTGCATTAACGGTTGCGTCCCACAAACTTTTTCCATCGGCACGTTCCATCTCGGCAAATTCTACCAACAATATTCCGTTCCTTACTACAATCCCTGCTAATGCAATTACTCCAACACCTGTCATCACGATACTCATATCCATCTTGAATAATGCGGTACCAATTAAAACTCCGATGATACTAAAGAAGATCTCTGTTAAAATGATAAATGGTTTTCCAATAGAGTTAAACTGAGTAACCAGAATCAAAAGAATCAAGCCAAGGGATAGCAACATGGCATTGCCAAGAAATGCGCCTGTCTCCGCTTGCTCTTCTTGCTGACCAGTCATTTTTATCTCCACATTTCCTTTTGCAACGTAGCCTTTCATCGCTTTTTCAACTGCCGCAGCAACTTCATTTTCATTATTTCCTGCCGTCACATTCGAACCCAATGTGATCACACGTTTTTGCATCTTACGTTTAATGCCGCCATACGTGTTGCTATATTCAACAGATGCGAAAGCAGACAAAGGAACACTTCTTAAGATACCTCCCATGTTCATATCACGGAACGTGATCTTCAAATTTCTTAAGGCTTCAATATTATTTCGTTGATCATACATATAGCGAAGCTGAATAGGATATTCATCATTGTCATCACGAAATTTACTCACCTCAGCACCAAAAACAGCATTACGAATCTCCATACCAATACTTCCGGTAGAAATACCTTCTCGATTTGCACGCTCTCTATCGATATTAAAAACTATTTCGGGTTTGTTACTTTCAAAATCGGATTTTAAATTTTCAACTCCGGTAATTTTTTGTTCATCTAAATAACGTTTCAATTGTGTTGCATTATATACAAGCTCATCAAAATCATCTCCTTTTACTTCAATATTAATTGGCTTAGAAACAGGAGGCCCAGCTTGTTCTTTGTTGACGTTTATCTCCGCTCCTGGAATATTCCAATCTAATTTTTGCAGGCTTGTTAAAATCTCTCCAGTAGATGCGCCATGACGTTCAGAAAAATCTACAAAGGAGATCGCAATCTTTCCTTTATTCGGATAATCACTTTGATCCTGATCCTGAGGATCGGTAGTTCCTTTAGTAACATTGGTGATCACCGATTTTACAATCTTATTTGAATCACCTAATACTGAATTTACTTTTTGTTCCACCTGCATCATCACTTTATTTGTTTTGGCAGGATCGGTACCTACAGGTAATTTCACATATACATATACGAAGTTCGGATCTCCTTGCGGGAAGAACACCACCTTTGGGCTGCGCACAGCGAAAAAGACAATTGCAAAAACAAACAATACCAAAGTGCTGGCAAGAGCCATCCAAGGACGATTTAAAAAGCGGAATAATAATTTTGTATAACGATCCTGAAAGGCAGGCCAAATTTTTGTTTGAAATTTTTCAATCACTTTGTGCAACCAAAAACGGTGAAGCAACATAAAGAAAGCAAAAAACAAAACCAGATTTCCAAACGAGGAATGTCCCATCAAATGAGCAATTACAGATGCAACGACATATAACAATAATTGAATTTTTGCAAGCTTAGTCAGTTTACCATATTTCGCTTTTTCTTCTTCATGTGTTTTCATAAAATCAACAGCAAAAACAGGATTGATAATATAAGCAACTAATAAAGAAGCGAGCAAAGTAATGATCAAAGTGATGGGCAAAAAGAACATAAATTTACCGATGATACCTGTCCAAAATGCAAGTGGGATAAAGGGCGCCAGCGTAGTAAGTGTTCCACTTAATACGGGAAGAAACACTTCTCCTGCAGCCATTTTTGCAGCCACTTTAATGTTACGTTTTCCGTTATCAAAAAGTCGGTGTGTATTTTCAATAACAACAATCGCATCATCTACTACAATTCCGAGAGCCAACAAAAATGCAAATAGCACAATCATATTTAATGTAAATCCAATACTCGGCATAAACAAGAAAGCGATGAACATGGATAATGGAACCGATGCCGCCACAAATATGGCATTAGTAACACCCATAAAGAACATTAAAATAAAAGTCACCAAAATAAATCCGATGATAATCGTATTGATAAGATCATGCAGGGTGCTTCTTGATTTTTCTGACTGATCACCGGTGACTGTAACTTTCAGGTCTTTAGGAAAATCTTTTACCTTCATATCTGCAATGATCTCATTGATTTTATCGGAAGCTTCGATCAGATTTTCTCCGGAACGTTTTATAATGTTCAGCGTTATTACGTTCTTCCCTTCCAAACGGGCATAGCTCTCTTGCTCTTTATTACCATCAACAACTTCTGCAATATCTTTCAGATACATTTTTGCACCAGAACCCGAGGTAATTACAAGATTTTTTATTTCTTCCACTGATTTAAATTCAGCTTTCACGGAAAGGTTTCTTTTCATCCCATCCATTGGAACCAAACCACCGGAAATATTCATGTTCTCGTATTGAACGGCTCTTTGAATGTCACTCAAAGCGAAATTTGCAGCCTGAAGTTTATACATATCCACATTGATCTGAATTTCTCTTTCAAGATCTCCAACCATAACTACTTTGGATATTTGTTTCATTCCTTCGATCTTGTCTTTCAGATCATCGCCATATTTTTTTAATTTATTAAGATCCATGTTCCCTGCAATGTTCACATACATAATAGGAAGATCGGAGAATGCTACTTCCAAAACATTTGGCTGACGCGTAAGATCTTTCGGAAGATCTGTAGCTGCTTTATCAACAGCATCTTTTACTTTTTGCTTTGCAATCGCAACATCCACATTTGTATTAAACTCAACAAGTATAACCGAGACATCTTGTAAGGAGGTAGAATTTAATTTTTTTACCCCTGAAATCGATTTCAATTGTTTTTCAATAGGTTTCGTAACCAAATTCTCAATATTTGTAGGAGAATTTCCTACGTATACGGTATTCACATAAATTGTCGGAACAACAATATCCGGGAAGTTTTCTTTTGGTAATTTGTTGTAGGACATAATACCAGCAATTGCAATAAAAATGGTAAGAATATAGATACTTATTTTATTATCAATCGCCCAGCTTGATGGTTTAAATTCTTTAAAATTCATAGTCAATTTATATTAATTTCATTTTAATTCGAATCATTTTTGGAATGCTACCATTCTGTATGAATCAAAAAATTATTTTTTATATGCGATCAAATCTCCTTCATTTACTAGGTCGTAGCCACTTTCTAAAAGAAGATCCCCTTCTTTTAAGCCCGAAATAATTTCCGCTTTCCCATTGTACTGTTTACCAATATTTACCAATTGTTTTTTTGCTTTATTGCCTTCGGCAACAAAAACATAAAAAGAATTGTTCTCATCTTTTTGTATGACATTTACCGGGACAATCAAAACAGGTGTCGCCGATTGATAATCATTAATACTTAAACGTGCAACCATATTTGGATGATATTGTTTTTTATTATCCAACAACACCTCCACGTTAAAAGTTCTGCTACTCAAATTAATTGCTCGGGAAACAAAATTAACTTTCGCGATAATGGAATCATTCATGTCGGGAAAACGAACAACAACATCAGCTCCTTTTTGGATCTTAGCAGCATAGGTTTCAGCAACATCCGCTTTCACTTTTAAGTTAGAATAATTGATCACTCTAATGGAAGGCATTCCAGGAGAAGCAATTTGGCCAAGCTTAATATCCACGGCATCCACATTTCCATTAATCGGAGAAATTATCTTTGTCATTTTTAATTGCTCCTGTAACGCAGCCATTTTTTTAGACATACTTTCTTTATTTGTTTTCGCTTGCAAATACTGCACTTCAGTACCAATTTTTTGTTCCCAAAGATTTTTTTGTTTCTCATAGATCTGGGTTACAAGATCTGCATTGGTTTGCAAGTCAGAAATTTGCTGACTGATAGCGCGAGCATCTGTTTCAGCTAAAACCTGTCCTACACTTACTTCATCACCTACTTTTACATTTATTTTTGTAATCGTTCCGGGCATTTCAGAACTCAGCGCAACATTTTCATCTGCATCTACTTTGCCTTGCACATCAATAAAATTTCTGAACATTTCTGCTTTAAGACTAATGACAGAAACAGCCAACCCTTTTGGAGCAGAATCATTTGCGCTCAACTCTGTTTCCAAAGCTTGAATTTTTGATTTTAATTCTGATTCTTGTTTTTTTAATTTATCCAGCTCCGCTTTTTTGTCGTTACCTGCCGAATGACATGCTAATATTGCTAATGCTAATGTTGGTATAAAAAATAATTTTTTCATTGTATCTATTTTTTGATTGAATAAGTAATTTACTATTTAAGGTTTCCGTTTGCTTTATCAAAATCGATCTTTGCCACAATGGCATCAAACAAGGCATTGTAATAATTTGTCTGTGCTTCTTTTAATGCTGTTTCTGCTGAGGTTAGCTCCAAATTTGAACCCACACCTTGTTCGTATTTTAGCTTAGCAACACGCACAACTTCTTCTGCAATAGAAATGTTTTTCTTTTGATTATCTAATGAGGATGAGGCATTCTGAAGTACAGTAACAGATGAAGCTAATTCAAGATCGATGGATTTTTTTATAAAATCCATATTGTTTTCTGCTTTTTGCAATGACAATTGTGCTTGTTGTGTTCTTGCATGACCTCTTAAACCAGTGAAGATGGGGAAGGTCACTTTAGCGCCTATTAAAGCTGTAGGATACCAAGGTGTAGCAGCATTGAAAATATCAACCTCGTTTCTCATCGCAGTTTGAGACAGCGATCCATAGGCAACAGCAGTAGGTAAAAAAGCCATTTTATTGCGTTTCAGATCAAGTTTTGCTAACTGATATTGCGCTTCAAATAATCCATACTCTGAACGTTTGGCATAGTCGAATTTATCAGATGTATTGTTGGCACCCACATCAAATTTTACATCGTCTAATTTATCCGACAAGGTAAGTGTTGCGTTTATATCCATTCCCATCTGATATTTTAACAGATAGCTTCCTAAACCTAACAAGCGTTGAATTTTCTCTTGTTCTACTAAAAGATTGTTATAGGTAACAGTCAGTCGGTCGTAATCAATTTTTTCAACAAAGCCATTCTCCAACAAAGCTTTTGTATCATCAAGCGCTTTTTTTACCCGCACAATATTTGCATCCATCAGCTTGTTTCGTTGTTCATTTACAAGAACAGTGTAATATGCCTTGCTAACAGCAGCACATGTTTCCGTCTTAGTTCGCTGTGTGGCTATTTTTGATAATTCAACAAATGTTTTTGACGCTTTCAAACCAAGAAAATAATCACTGCTGAATAAAAGCTGTGATGCATCCAGTCCTGCTGATGCTTGATATTGCAATCCGAATTTAAGAGCAGAATAAACTCCCGGAGGGCCACCAAAATTTGATGCAGCAACTATACTCGTCGGCACTTCAATAAAATCTTTGAAGTCAAAACTTCCATTGATTTGAGGTAAACCCGATCCTAAAATTTCGTTTACCTTATTTTGTGCAATAGCTTCATCGATGATTGCATTTTTCACATCCTTTTGATTTTGCAGTGCATAATCTATTGCCTGCTTTAGAGAAAATGTATAGGACGTATTCTCTTTTGTTTGTCCAAAAGAATCCAACATCAATATACTTAATCCAATAATTATTATTCGTTTCATAGTTCTATTTTTAATCTGGTAGTGTATATATTATTTTTGATTATTCGTCATCCGACAGATCTTTATTCTTGTTGATCATTTTGTGTCCTTTTAACGTACAAATGCCATATAAAAAATGATCCAGCAACGCCAACTGTATGTCCACAATCTTAAATTTATCCAAGGGAAAAACTTCAGGATTTAATCCCATCTCAACTTGCTCAATCCTCATAATTGAAAGCACTTTTGAGTTCACATCGCTTCTCACGAGCCCCTCTCTTTTGCCTCTTTCAATTGATGCTTCAATTGTTCGTGCCATACAATCATGCTTAAATGCTTGAAAGAGATTCCAGGCTTTAGGATGATATTTTTGAAGATCATAAAATATTGTCGGATTGGTTTTTGAGAAGATGATGCTAATGTGTTTCATCATGTGAAAAACTTCCTCTATCATATTTGCGGACTCTTTCTGAATAATTTGAAATTCGATCTCATCCTCTTTTAACTTAGCAGCCATTAATGTTTCTACCAACTCATTTTTATCACTATAAAACTGATAGATTGTTTTTTTTGATATGGCCAAATGTTTTGCAATATCATCCATTGTGATACTTTTTATCCCATACTTAAAGAAAAGCTCTTCGGCACCATGTAATATCCTTTCTTTTGTTTCCATTTTCTATTTTGTTAAATCCGCGGCAAAACTATGGAAACATTTTTTATTTCCAAAGTTTCCGCCCTGTTTTTCTTGCAATTGAAACTTAATGGCCTGATTACCAACAACAAAAACGGAAACTATTTTTTAAGAAAATGTTTCCAAATTGTATTTTTTCAGGAATTTACGATGACAGACTGTTTACTAATTTTGTTGATGATGCTATTGATTGTTTATTTCAAAGCATAAAATCAGTATCGAAATAATCCAAAATAACACCGTTTTAAAAAAGCCATTCTCAATAAAGAAGGGCTTTTTAAATTTAATATATTGTTAAACCCTAAAAAATTCGTTTTTTTGTATGCTCCATTTTTTATCGAATTGGGAAAACAAACAAAATGATTGATCAATGAAAAGAACTAAAGTGAAAGAGCTGTTAAATTCTACAGCATATGGAAATGAAGTAACTGTAATGGGGTGGGTGCGTACATTTCGCAACAATCAATTCATTGCAATTAATGATGGTTCAACAATAAATAATATTCAGGCAGTTGTTGATTTTGAAAACACAGAAGAAACTCTTTTAAAAAGACTAACTACAGGAGCCGCAATAAGCATTACAGGTGAACTCATCGAATCGTTGGGGAAAGGTCAGAAAGTAGAAGTGAAAGTGAAACAACTTGAAATACTTGGTGATAGTGATGCAGAAAAATTTCCATTACAACCAAAAAAACACAGCCTTGAATTCTTACGCGAAATAGCTCATTTGCGATTCAGAACAAATACCTTCAACGCGGTATTTAAAGTACGTCATACATTAGCATTCGCTATTCACCAATTTTTTAATGACAGAGGATTTGTTTATTTGCATACCCCTATCATCACAGCATCGGATGCAGAAGGAGCTGGAGAGATGTTTCGTGTTACCAATCTAGATTTCGACAACCCGCCTCGTTTAGAGGATGGTAAAGTGGATTTCAAACAAGATTTCTTTGGCCGCTCTACCAACCTTACCGTTTCGGGTCAGCTGGAAGGGGAACTTGCAGCAATGGCATTAGGAGAGATTTACACATTCGGTCCCACATTCCGGGCAGAAAATTCTAACACCACTCGTCACCTTGCTGAATTTTGGATGATAGAACCAGAAGTTGCATTTGCTGACTTACAAGACAACATGCAGTTAGCGGAAGACCTATTGAAATACGTGATTAAATATGCTATTGAACATTGCGCGGACGAATTGGAATTTTTAAAGAACCGTTTATTAGAAGAAGAAAAATCAAAACCTCAGGACGAACGTTCTGAATTGGATTTACTTGCTAAATTGAATTTCTGTTTGTCAAATGATTTCGAACGATTAACATACACGGAAGCGATTGACATCTTAAAAAATTCAACCCCTAATAAAAAGAAAAAATTCAAATACCTGATCGAAAATTGGGGTGCCGACCTGCAAAGTGAACACGAACGCTTTTTAGTAGAGAAACATTTCAAGAAACCTGTCATATTAACGGATTATCCAAAAGACATTAAGTCGTTTTACATGAGACAAAATGAAGATGGAAAAACAGTTGCAGCGATGGATATTTTATTTCCTGGTATTGGTGAAATAATTGGTGGATCTCAGCGAGAAGAACGAATGAGTCTGCTTGAGAAAAGAATGGATGAAATGCATATTCCTAAAGATGAACTTTACTGGTACCTGGATACCAGAAAATTTGGAACTGCCCCACACGCTGGATTCGGATTGGGGTTTGAAAGATTGGTTTTGTTTGTGACTGGAATGACAAACATTCGTGACGTAATACCTTTCCCTAGAGCTCCAAAAACTGCCGAATTTTAAATAGCACTATTTATTTTTTTTCTTTTCTAAAAAAATAACTACATGCTATTGCGAATACCAATGACTTCAGGAATTTTAATATTGAAAATGGATTCGCACAATCGCAAATATTATCTATTTGTCGGCACAGAAATAGCAATATTTGATTTACTTTTGTAGCAAGAAATTAGAGCGCACATACAGTATGTTAAGGCAAATACAATCACAAAAATTACTACAAAAATTATCCCCTCAGCAAATCCAGCTGATGAAGTTGTTGCAGTTGCCGACTATTGCGCTTGAACAACGCATCAAAGAAGAGATGGAGATCAACCCAGCTTTGGAAGAAGGTGTTGATAATGACGAAGAAACAAACTCCGATCTAGAAGATGAAAACTACGAAGACGCTCCTGTTGATGATGACAATCAACGGGAGGATTTCAGCATCAGCGATTACATGGATGATGATGAAGGAGCCTCTTATAAGCTAAAAGCAAATAATACAAGCCCTGATGAAGAACGCAAAGAGATCCCTTTTTCTGTAGGAGTTTCTTTTCAAGACAATCTGGAAAGTCAACTGGGAATGAAAGCCCTTGACGACAGAGAATATCAAATTGCCCTTAATTTGATTGGTAATTTAGATGACGATGGTTACTTGCGCAGAGACCTTAGCTCCATCGTTGATGACATCGCCTTTTCACAAAATATTACGACAACCGAAGCGGAGTTAAATGAATTATTGAAGATCATTCAGGATTTCGATCCTGCTGGTGTTGGGGCTCGCGACCTTCAAGAGTGCTTACTCATTCAGCTCAGACGAATTGAAGTTCAAACCATGATTGTTGAGCTTGCTACTGAAGTGGTAGAAAAGCAGATGGATGAATTTTCAAAAAAACATTATGATAAGATTTCCAAAAAATTAGATATTGAGGATGACCTTTTAAAGGAAGTGATTCAGGAAATTTTAAAATTGAATCCTCGCCCGGGGAACTCGATGGCTGATGGTCAGAAGAGTTTTCAACAAGTGATCGCCGACTTCATCATGATAAATGAAGATGGACAATTGTTACTTACGCTTAACTCCCGCAACTCTCCTGACCTCAAAGTGAGTAAAGAGTATTCTAAAATGCTGGAGGAATATTCGAAATCAAAAGACAAGAGCAGCAAAGAAGCGTCTGTATTTGTAAAACAAAAACTAGAAGGAGCAAAATGGTTCATTGATGCGATTCAACAACGAAGCTATACCCTACTATTTACTATGAATGCAATAATGGAATATCAAAAAGATTATTTTTTGACCGGTGACGAAACCATGCTAAAACCTATGATACTGAAAGATATTGCAGAAAGAGTTAACCTTGACATTTCGACAATCTCCCGTGTTGCAAATAGTAAATATGTACAAACACCTTTCGGTACTTTTTTATTAAAATCATTTTTTAGTGAATCGCTTTCTACAGATAGTGGCGAAGAGGTTTCTACCCGTGAAGTAAAAAAAATACTGGAAGATTGTATTGCTGCGGAAAACAAAAAGAAACCTTTAACAGACGATAAACTCACAAAAATCCTGAAAGAAAAGGGATATAACATTGCTAGAAGAACAATTGCCAAATACCGCGAACAGCTTGAAATCCCTGTTGCACGCTTAAGAAAAGAATTATAAATGGATACAGCTCCTGTTGCCGAAAAGGATTTTGAAAAAAATCTTGCCACCATTTTTTCCTATCTATTTCATCCATTGTTAATGCCCACGTATGGCTTTACATTCATCTTTTTTTCTACAAACTATATTTCAGATGTCACACCATTAAACTTAAAAGTGGTCATCTTGTCTGTCACTTTTATTTTTACTTTTCTCTTACCATCGGTCAATGCATTCATTTTATTAAAAATGGGAAGAATCAAGTCGCTGGAGATGGAAACAAGTGCTGAACGCGTCATCCCATTTAGCACTACAGCCATCTATTATTTTGCATTGTTTTATTTATTTCATCATGCAAACTTCCCTGACTTTTATAAAGTAACAGTGATTGATTTTTTAAATATTTTAAATTTGGGAGCTGCCATTTCTATTTTACTTACGCTGATAATAAATTTCAAATGGAAAATCAGTGCTCATCTGATAGGAATAGGAGGATTAACAGGAGCAACACTTGGCATGATAGACAGATTACAGATCGACCTGCATTTCATATTTATGACTCTTCTATTTTGTTCCGGTATAATTGGCTTTGCACGTTTAAAATTAAAAGCACATACGCCTATGCAAGTATACTCAGGATTTGCTTTGGGATTTCTAGTTGAATTTGTACTTATGCTATTTTATTAAAAGGTCTTAATAAAGCAAAAGGCCCTTCTCGAAACATTCAGAAAAAAAGGGATTCTAGGAATGTGTTTCATCCCAGGTAGTTTTCAAGGCTTGCAAAAATGTAGCACTTTCCTGCGCACCAGAAACAGCGTACTTATTTCCAAGAACAAAAAACGGAACGCCTCTTACACCCACCTGCTGAGCTTCATAAACATCCTGCTGCACTTCGTCAGAAAAAGCTGCACTTTTCAATACCTCATCTACCTCTGTAATATTTAAACCTATATCTCCAGCCAGTTGAGAAAGCACATCTAGGTCGTCAACATTTTTTCCTTCCGTAAAATAGGCTTTAAATAATCGTTCTTCAGCAGCATCACCTTTGCCAGTGTTTTTTGCAAATTGAATCAACCGATGTGCATTAAAAGAATTTGCGACAACCGCTTTATTCAAATCATACTCTAAACCAACTTGTTTGGCCATTTCTGTTACACGGTCATTCATTTCTTTTGCTTGTTCAACAGACCATCCTTTAATTTCAGCTAAATACTGATTGATATTCTTACCTGCTTCCGTCTTCATATCTGGGTTCAGCTGAAAACTTTTCCAAACGATATCCACATCATCTTTATGCTCAAACTGAGCAAGCGCCGATTCAAACTTTCGTTTTCCTATGTAACAAAACGGACACATGATGTCAGACCAAATTTCTACTTTCATTTTTTAAAATGTTATTTTACTTCTTTATAGCACTATTTCTAAAGAAACGTTCAAAACAAATCCGACGCTAACAATAAAATGAAAAAACCCGCATTTCTACGGGTTTTTCTTGGGTGGGCCCACTTGGAATCGAACCAAGCACCCACAGATTATGAGTCTGTTGCTCTAACCGAATGAGCTATAGGCCCGGCTTTTATACTCTGCGGTGAGTTTTCCATTCAGAATGTATAACGAATGGAATGCGAAATTATATATTTGTATCCAATTAACAAAACTCTTTGCTCCTTATTATGCCGATTGATCTAAATAAGTATAAAAACATTCTATTCGATTTAGGGAATGTTATTTTAAACATCGACTATTCCCTTGCTGTGAAGTCTTTTCAGGAATTAGAACTTTCTAATTTTGAAAATCTTTTTTCACAGGCACAACAACAGCAATTGTTTGATGTATATGAGAAAGGCGAAATCTCTTCAGCACAATTTCGCACTGCTCTAAAAACTTTTTGTAAAAAAAATACTACAGATCATGCTATTGATAAGGCCTGGAATTCAATGCTGTTGGATCTGCCTGCTGAAAGGCTTGATTTATTAGGTCGTTTGAAGCAGACCCACCGCACTTTTTTACTCAGCAATACCAACGAAATTCACATCATTGCTTTTCACGAATACCTTGAAAAAAACTTCAAAGCATCGGATTTATCGGCTTATTTCGAAAAAATGTATTTGTCCTATCAAGTAGGAATGCGAAAGCCTGACATCGAAATTTTCGAATTTATTATAAAGGAAAACAACTTGAACCCTATGGAAACTTTGTTCATTGACGACTCTATCCAACATGTGGAAAGTGCTAAAAAATTGGGAATAGAGGCCTATTGGTTGAATGTGAAAAAGGAAACTATTTTGGATCTGTTTTGATAATGTGTTCTTTAACACTTACCTCATTCTTAAGTCGTTCTTTCAACCTAAGCCTGCTGTGAAATAATCAAGTTCTTCCATCAGCACTTATATCATTACCATATCAGCTAAGAGAAATTCAAATTATTTTATCTCTTGACAAAGTTCTATCAGCACCCCATTTGTTTCTTTCGGATGCAAAAAACAGATCAATTTATTATCAGCCCCTTTTTTAGGTTCTGCTGATAAGAGTG
>Ga0209596_1001867_pt1 | contig 17727 bp, 12 predicted proteins | sample M_130807_MF_Meta_FD_187314 | JGI IMG/M metagenome (GOLD analysis project Ga0209596, IMG submission 187314) | Freshwater microbial communities from Lake Montjoie, Canada to study carbon cycling - M_130807_MF_MetaG (SPAdes) (version 2) | ecosystem: Environmental > Aquatic > Freshwater > Lake...
GTCCCGAGGTCGACAAGCTGATGATGGACGCCGTCCAGATGATCCAAGGTCACGGCGGCTGGCCGCTCAACTGCTTCTGCCTCCCCGACGGTCGCCCCTTCTTCGGCGGCACCTACTTCCCACCCGAAGACCGCGGCCACGGGCAGGTCCCTTGGCCGCAGCTGCTGATGCGCGTGTCGGACTTCTACCATCGCAACAAGTCCGAACTTGCCGCCAACGCCGATGCCATCGCGCAGAACCTCACGCACCTCACGCGGGCGCCCGATGCCGATGGCAGCTCGCCTACGCCCGACGACCTCGTCGCCGCCGCCCGTCGCATCTGCGAGCAGCACGATGACACCTTCGGAGGGTTTGGCGCGGCGCCAAAGTTCCCGACCCCGCACACGCTCAACTTCCTGCTCGGCATCCGTGGCGCCGCCGCCGTCGAAGCCGACCGCGCCCTCGCCTCGCGGATCGATGCCGTCCTGACCATCACCTTGGGCTCGATGGCCCGCGGCGGACTGTTCGACCAAGTAGGCGGCGGCTTCCACCGCTACTGCGTCGACCGCGACTGGACCGTGCCGCACTTCGAGAAGATGCTTTACGACAACGCCCAGCTGCTGGGCACCTACGCCGAGGCTTGGGCCCGCTACCGCGATCCGCTCTACGTCGACGTCTGCGCCGAGACGGTTGGCTGGCTGCTCCGCGAGATGCGTACGACCAACGGCATGTTCGCCGCTTCGCTCGACGCCGATACCGATCACCACGAAGGCACCACGTACGTCTGGACCGCACCCGAAGTGGCGACCGCGCTGGGCGACGACGCCTTCGCGTTCGCCCAAGCCTACGGCTTGTCCGACAAGGGTAACTTCGAGGGGAAGAATATCCCCAAACTCAAAGGCGACCATGCGGCGCGGAAACGCTTCGCGCCGGCGCGCGCCAAACTGCTCGCCCTCCGAGACCAGCGACCGCAGCCCGCCCGCGATGACAAGAACCTGCTCAGCTGGAACGCCCTGCTCGTCGGTAATCTCGCTAAGGCCGGCTGGATTCTGGATCGCAAGGACTGGGTCGAACTCGCGATCGGATTGGAGGCGGCCCTCTGGAAGCGCTTCGCTAGCGATACCAGTGGCCTCCGGCTCCTCTCGGTCGCGCACGGCGACAAGATCACGCTCGGCGGCAACTTGAGCGACTACGCCTGGCTCGCCGAAGCGGAACTCGCCCTAGCGGCCTACGCCAATTGGGCTCGCCCCGGACAGGCGCATCCCTACGCCGCCCGCGCCGAGCAGATCCTCCTATCGGCGCAGACACTCTTCGGTGATCCGCACTCCATCGGTTCGTTCGTGGTACCGGCTGACCGCGAGGATCTTTCCGTCCGCCAGAAGGACTGGTTCGATAACGCCGTCCCGGCCGGCAACTCCTCGCTCCTCCACGGCTTCGGCCTGATCCAGATGCTCTCGGCGGACACCCGCTGGGCCCGCGAGTTCGCCGACCTGACCTCGGCCTACGGAGGCCTGTGCAAGAACGTGCCCAACGGCGTCGCCCATGCCCTCGACGGCATCGCGCGCTTTGCCATCGGCTATGCGACCGTGAAGTCTCCCGGCCGATGGGACGAACTGCGGCTCGCGCTCAACGGCGATGAGAAGACCGCTCCGCACGCCCGCCCCTACCGACCCCTGTTCCTCCTTGCCGAGCCTACTGCGACCGGCTTCGCCATCTGCGTAGGCCAGACCTGTCTCGCGCCCGTCCAGACCGCCCAAGAGGCCGCCGCGAGCCTCTGACGGGCAATCCGCTCTTGCCCGCCCCATGCGGAGCGGGAACATCGTGGCAGGCATGTCAGCCGACCCCCATTACGTCTACGGCCAAGGGCAGAGCTCACGCTCGAGCTACCCTATCCTGCTGGGGATGGTCACCGTCGAGGTCATCGGCTACAAGGAGCGTAAGTATCGTCCAAACTGGAAGCGGATCGCCCTGCTCTCCCCCGTCTTCCTGCTCATCCTCTGGGTCGCTCTGGCGGAAGTGAACTACTTCAAGGAGCGCTACATGAACGGCATCCCGACCACGCGACGGGCTGATATGTATCTCTATCTGCCGGATACTGTGGTCAACTCCGCCACCAACCTCTTCTACGATAAGGAACAGGTCCGCCTCCGCGAGCGTGCAAAGCTCCTCTCGATCAAAGATTCGTACGGTCGCTCCGCGCATCTCTACCGCAAAGGCGAATACTTCGTGAGCGTCGCCAAGGCCGCGCTCGCCCGCCAGGACTACGCCGAGTTCGCTCGCTACATCGGCACCGGCGCGCAGCTCACCCCGGCCAATCTTGATGCCCAGCGGCTCTGCGCGGATCTCTTCTTCCAGTTCCAACGTCCCCTCGATGCCTACCAACTACTCGAGGAGTCGCTCATCTTTGCCAAGCAGGACCGCGAATACTTCAGCCAGTATATCGACCGCTGCTTCCTCTTCGACCAGGACGCCCGGCTGATCGCGACTGCGACCAAGTACCTGGGAGACAAGGAGGTTTCGCTGGGGATCCAGGCCGACCTCCAGCTCGCGGCGGCCCAAGCCCACTTCCTCCGCGGCAACTTCACCGAGGCCGCCAAGTTCATCAAGGACTACCACCTCGACCAGACCGCCGACGGATTCCTGCTGAACTGCCAGATCCTCTGGGAGAGCGGCGACCGCGCCGGCGCCTTGGCCGAGCTCGACGCCGCCCTCGTCTCCTATCCCGCCGGACTACGCCTGCTGGCGACGAAGGCATTCTGGCTGAAGGAGCAAGGGGAGCTGTCACGCGCGAAGGACTGCCTCGACCTGATGGACGTGAGCGCACCAGGAAAGCCCGAGCCCTTGATCCAGTCGCTCAACGTCCTGCCCGGCGAAGCGAATCGCACCGCCCGCGCCGCGATCGTCGAGAAGGCCATCCTGAAGTTCGGTAACCAGGAGAAACCGATGCTCGACCTCGCGCGCTTCGGCAACGAGATCGCCGACGTCGACCTCACTGTCCGCCTGGCGAAGCTCGCCAAGGACCGCCGGTTCACGAACCGAGTCCGCTTCGACCTGGTCCGCGTCGAGTGCCTATTGAACGCAGGTCGCGCGCGGGAGACCATCTTGCTGGTGGATGAACTCTACAAGCAGGCCGAACGCGACCAGTGGGTGCCCGAGACCCGCATGTCGTTCGAGGCGCTCCGCACCATCGCCTACTTCGCCGACGGCCAGACGGAGATCGGCTCGATCAACCTGCAGAAACTGATGCAGAACCGCAAGGTGCCGCCGCAGATCCTGATCTCGGCGAGCCGTAAGCTGATTATTGCTAAGCGCTACGACGAGGCCAACGACGTCCTCATCCAGGCCCATCTCCAGAATGAGAGCAGCCAGGCAGTGCTTCAGCAGATCGTGCAGCTGAAGCTCGACCATCCACGCATCGCGGCCGACCTCGAGACCTACCTGCGACGACTGATGCTGAATCGCCGCCCGTCGAAGGAAGTCCTGCAGGCCGCCCTGCGGCGCCTCGGCTCCGACATCTACCTGTTCTCCGGTAACCGCGAGACCTTACTGCGGGATATCGAAGCGAAGCTCAGGTAGCAGACTCTTCCGAGGAAGTCGTCGTAGCTTCGGGCGCCGCGCGATCGGTCACCTCGAAATACGTCACCGAACCAAGCTTGGTGCCGTCCGGCAGCCAGAGCCCGCGGCTGCAGCCGCGATTGACGAATTCTTCGGCCTCGGAGGCGTTGAGCACGGCTCCGGCCATCGCCAGCCCTTCGGCCTCGAGGGCAGAAGTCGCGATCGAACGCACCGGGCCGGGCAAGGAAATCACCTGGCCTGTGCGCGGGTCGACGAGATTACCGTGCAGCGTATCGGCCGTCTTGCTGGCCATGGCGAAGCGGCAAAGTTTGATCTCGGAATTGGCGCCGACGCCGATGCGCCAGCCCGTGGATTCACCGGGAGGATCAAGCGCGAGGGTCACACTGCCCGAGGCCATCAGCAAGGCGCGGTGGATACCCCAGCTACTTTCGAGCATCTCGGCCATGCGGTCTAACGCGTAGCCGCGGACGATTGCGCCGAAGTCGACGGCGGTACCGAACTTGACGCAGTGGAGTTCGCAACCGTCGAGCCGGAATTCGCCTTCACGGTAGGCAGACATGATTTGCGTCCAGGCGTGGTCGTCAGGATTGAAGGCCATCTCGCCACGATTCTTCCAATAAGAGAACAGGGCACCCGCGGTGACGTCGAACGCCTTGCTGGTATCGGCGCTGATGTCCTTCGAGAAATTCCAGAGCGCCTGCACGTGCTCGGAGACCGCGACCATGGCCCCCTCGGGCATCTGGTTGACCGCCGTGACCGGCCCGCTGTCATGGCGGCGGTCGGTCTGGAAATCGAGGTCATCGAGATGCTGAAACAAGGCTTCAGCGGCATTCCGGGCGTAGACGCCATCCTCGGCGGCGATGCGCACCCAGAAACGGGAGCCGAAGGCTTCGTGCGAGAAATTGTGGATGATAGGTGTGTCTTCCATGGCTTATTTCTGGGGAGGAAAACCTGTTTCATAGCCTTTGGCAACCAGCACCCAATAACGGTCGCCGCCGTCGGCACGAAGCCGCAGAGGCCAGACCACATAGCCCGGGACGGCCGGCTCGCTGGCGTCGGTCGCAGGGATGAGGCGAAGAGGTGCCTTGATGGCCTGCGGGAATTCCCCGTAACCGACCCGGTACGACCGGAGATAATACGGAAGCGGCCAGTAATGCCCGCCTTCCACCGCGATATAAAACTTATCGCCGTAAGCCTTGGCGATGTTCGCGACGCTGAACCGGAACAAGTCGACCTCGAGGTCGTTCGTCCGCGAGTGCAAGGATAAGGGTCGCCGGGCGGCCAAGGCGATCGCCACCAGGCCGAAAGCCAGCGCGGCCATGCGCCCGGCACCGCCCACAAGGAGATACGGCAACGCGAGCGTCAGCGGCAATGAGAAGACCAAGAGCAGCAGCCACGGCGTCTTATAGGGCAACGCCAGGTGGAACAAGAACACGAGGACGGCCACCAGGCACGGCAGGTCGGCCGGATGACGGGTCCGCCATTCAACACGAGAGAGACCTGAGCGAGCCAGCGCGAAGACCACGAGCCACAGCGCGGCCCAACCCCAAGGCACGAGACTGGTCGCATACAAAGTGTCTTCGGAATGTCCGCTCGCGACGCCGAGAGAACGCGCTAGCTGCACCCACCAGGTCTTCAGGCCATCGAGATCCGTGAAGCCGACGGACTGGAACAGCGCCCAGGAGGCGAGCAAGCCGAAGCCGAAGCGAAGCCAGCGGCGATCAGGCACGAAGCGACGCAGCAGCCACAAGGCGACGATGAACAGGAACAGGTAAGCGGCTGCGGTGACCTTGCAGGCGAGGGCGAAACCGAAAGCAGCGCCGGAAAGAAGCCACCAGCGGGAATCGGGCGCCGACCCTTCGGCCCGCATCCACAGCGCGATACCCCAGACGAAACCGCACACCAGAAGCATTTCCTGGACGAAGTAATAGCCGAAAGGCGTGCAGCCTCCGGTGAGCACGATGAATGCAGCCGTAACATAACGCGGACCCTTGCCGACGCCCGGCAGGACCAAGGCCGCCGCCGCCATGAGGCCGAGGAAGACCGAGACGATGCCACGGAGGTAGTGCTCGGACATGTCCATCGGCGCCGTGCCCGTCAGCTTGGCGGAAATGAGCAAGGCGGTGGCCAACGTCGGCCCATGGAACTTGTCCTGATGCGTGCTGTACGGCGTCCCCTCGGAGAGATTCTTGGCCAAGGACCACTGGACCGCCTCATCTGCGTGCAACATTCCGGGCGCTATGAAAGTGATCGACGACCAGAACAGGGCGATGGTGACGACGATGGCCAGGCCGAACCGGGAGACCGCACCTTCGCTGCTCGTCGCTGCCTCCCTCACGCGCTAAAATGCTTCTGCAGAGCCGTCTTGATGTCGAGCGGCACGAGGGCGGCCGACATGGGACCCTGCGCTTCGCGCCAGGCGTAGACGGTGGTGAGGGCGCCCTTGGCGACGGCGCGTTCGCCGACCTTGGCTTCGAAGCCCCAGACGAGTTTCTTGTCGCCAATCTCAATCGGCGTCAGCGCGACGGTGACGATGTCTTCGCGGTAAATCGGGAAAAGGAAATCACACTCTACCCGGACGCGAGGGAAGCCGGTCAGCTTCGTACCTTCGGTACGGAGGAACGGCAGCTTGAGCTGGCGGAAAAGCGCTTCTTCGGTCGCCTCGACCCAGAAGAAGATCGTCGAAAAGTGTATGATACCCGCGGCGTCGGTGTCAGAGAAATTGGCGCGGTAATCTACCGTGAAGGGGGCCATGCGGCTATCCAAGCCGTCCCGCCCGAGGGTGCAACCGTCAAGGCGCCTTCCGGCCGCCCTTGCGCAGCCAAGATACGGACGTAGCCGCCCCACCGGAGGCGGCCACGCAGGCCTGCAGGAAGGCCTGGGGTGGCTGCTGGACGGTGAACAGGTAGAGCCGCGGCCCCGCACCCTGCGGAGCCTTGCCGAAGGCCTCCAGCCACTCGCGCTGCCAACGAGTATGCCCTTTCTGCGCACCGCCGACCTTGTGATAGGAGCTATCCGAATAGACGAGTTTGGGGTCGCCCTTCTTCGCCTCGTACAGGCGGACGCCGTCCTGGAAATCCGAGAAGACCACCAGGGCGTCATAAGGCTCGGCGAGCAGGCGATCCATCCAAGCGCCCAGCGATCCCTTCTCGCAAGCCGTCCGGACCTTCACCTGCACGGAACGACCCGCGGGCGTGAGCGTCTCCACCGCGGTCTGCGTCGGCCCCTCGCGCAGTCGCGGAGCGACGCCATGGAAGCGACGGCCATAGACGACCATGTCGCCCATGCCCACGACGCGGGCGCCGTCGAAGCGGAACACGTCGGCATCGGGGAACTGCTTCCTGATTTCGGCTTCGACGCGCGGCAGGTAAGAGCGCATCGAGCCGGAGCAGTCTAGGTAGACCGCGACGCGCTTCGCCCGGATGAAGGCGCCCATCACCGGGCGACCGACGAAGCCCGCGCGATTGCCCAAGCCGGTGCCGAGGCCGTTGCCGCCGAACGAGCCGAGGCCGCGTCCGAAGCCGCCCTTCCCTTGGCCGCCGGACAGGCCCGCCAAACCCATGTCGGGCGTCAGCGTCTTCATCGGGGGCAACGCCAAGGTCGCACTGGCCGATTTCGACGTCAGCCGCTTCTGCGGCGTCGGCACCTTCGGCTTACGCTGGACCGGATGGGTCGCTGCCGGCCCGCCGGACCTGCCGCCAGCGACCGCATGCGACGTGAATTCCTGCTTCGGCGGCTCGGGCGGCGAACGGAACACGATCCAACAGGCCGCGACGACGAGAAGCCCGTGCAGGCCAAGGGAGAGAGCGAGGCTGCGCCAGGAACGGGCCGGCGAGCGATGTCGGCGGGCAACGGACGACTCAGTTTGATCCATGCCACCGAGGCTACGAACCCACGTCCCGCATCAACCGTGCGGACGCACAGGTTCACCCTGCATCCCGACCGCAGGATGACCTCAGGGAGTGACCTCAGTTCGTAGGCTTAGGCGGGCCGTCCGGACGAAGCCAATCGATGAGCTTGAACTTGCCGCCCGAGACGTCGGCCGACTTCTGCAAGATGCGGCTGGCGGGATTACGCGTGGAGAAAAGATAGAGCACCGGCGCCTTGCCGGCATTGGCCAGGTCGAAGGAGCCGACCCAGGCATCTTCCCAGGCCTTCTCCGCGACAGTGCGGTCATCCTTGATCTCCGCCTCAGGCAAGAGACGCTGACCAGCGTCGTCGACGTAGGTCTGCACGGTCGGCTTACCCGGGCGCACCTGTAGCACCTGATCGTTGAAGTCGGAGAAGATCACCAGCGCGTCGTAGCGCTTCTCGGTCCGCAGGATATCCACCCAAGCGCCGATGGAGCCGGTTTCGAAATTGCCGGCGTAGCGGGCCAGAATCGCCTTGCCCGTCGGACTGAGGCGGCTCGTGTCTAGGCTGACCTTAGGCCCCGAAGCCGCGGGCTTATGCGGCAGCACGGACGTCGCGCCGCCGCGGACGAGGGTGCCATCGACCCACACCTTGATGGCCGGGATCTTGAAGACGTCGGCGTCGGGAAACTGCTTCCGGACCTCGGCTTCGACGGCGTCGAGGTAAGGCACCATGGAGTTGGAGCAATCCAGGTAGACCGCGATACGCGGAGCCGGCTCGTCGCCGCCCCCAGTCTTGCCGCCGGTCTTGGCCGCATGGGCGAAGGCGGCCAGCAGAGTCAGGACGACAATCGTGAAAATCTTGAGGGGTTTCATCGGCGGGGGTGACATCAATGATGCTGCCGGTCGCGGGGCCTTGGAATCATATTATGTTTTTACGGCGTAGGGACTTCTCCCTAAGCACAAAAAAGGCGAGGCCGGGTGGCCTCGCCTTTCAGTCCCGACGCTGAATCGACTCAGCGAGTCGGTGCGGCGCCGCGGGAATTGCCCGTGCTCGAGGCGGCCGGGCGGAAGCGCAGGACGGCATTGGCCGCGGCGGCGGTGGCGGGCGCGGACATCTCGACATTGAAGAAGCCCGTAGCTCCCTTGACAGGGGTCACCGAGATTACTTTGGCGGCGAGGGGGAAGCGGGCGTCCACAATGATCATGCCGGGCTTGAGGTCGATCGAGCCGGAGACGTCATCGATGGTCTTGGAGTCCTTAGCAAGCGTGCCCACCGCCTGGATGAGCGGCGTGAAGGCGAAGACCGCGTTGGTGGAATCTTCGGCCACCGGGGCGGAGATCGTCAGCTGCTTATCGACGATGCGCTTCTTGCGCTTTTTCTCGGGATCCTCGGGGTCGATAATCTCCTTGAAGGTCGGCATCGTCACGAGCGTGGCCCCGTCGGGGATACCGCGTCCGCTGACGGGCATGCCGACGTAGAGGTCGTCGTAGTTGTGCAGGTCGTTGACCGTGCTGGTGCCCTTCTTGGCATTACCGAACTTGACCATGATGGCGCTGCCTTCGGAAGCGGAGACGCAACGCTGAAGGATGGTGCCAGGCTTGTTGCCGTAGGCGCGCGAGGTGCTGATCAGGTAGAGGCGCGGGCCCTTGTTTTCGCGGGCGCCGGCGAAGGCCTTCTCCCACTCGTCTTCCCACTTCTTCTCTTCGGGGAAACGCTTGTCGCCGCCGTTGTTGCAGACCAGGCGTCCGGAGGCGGCGGCGGTGAGGGGCTTGCTGAGGGTGATGCTGACGTTGTCCTTGATCTCGGCAACGGTCGTTCCCTGCGGGATACCGGAGCCGAGGACGACCATGCCGACGATGAGGCCGGTGGTTTCCTTACACTGGACGACCGGCTGGCCGGAGGCGCCGCCGCTCGCGATGAGGGTGACCGAGCGGGCGAAACCGCCGCCCTGATTGGTGCGATCGGAGAAGACGACGGGAGGGTCGGCGCGCATGCCTTTGTCCGGCTTGTAAGCCGAGACTCCACCGATCGCCTTGGTGCGGATCTGACGGACGCCGTCCTGGAAGTCGGAGAAGATGATCAAGGCGTCGTAGGTGCGATCGTCCTTGAGGATATCGAGCCAGCCGCCGACGGAGCCCGTCTTGAAGTTACTGGCGTACTTCTTGTAGATAGCTCGCCCAGCGGTGGTGAGCTTATTAATATTTGTCTCGGTCGAGACGACTTCTCCCTTGGCGTTCTTCTTGGAGCCGCCGCCAGTCGGACGATTAAGGAAAGGCGTACCCTTAAACTTTTCACCACCGACGACTTCGTTGTCATGGACGTCGACGAAGACCCCATTGCTCAGGTAGACGTCGGCGTCCGGGAACTTATCGCGGATTTCCGCTTCGACACGGTCGAGATAAGGAAGCATCGAGGCCGAGGCGTCGAAATAGACCGCCAAGCGCTGGGAGAAGATGTTCGCACCCATGACCGGGCGGGCGACGAAGTTCTTGCCGCCGCCGGAACCCATGCCCTTTCCAGTACCGATGCCGCCGCCGGCGCCGCCGCCGAAGCCCTTGGAGGCGCCTCCGGCCATCGCGCCAGAGATCATCGAGGACGCCGAAGCGGAGTTCGGCATGTCAGGTAGCGCGATCGAAGCCGAGGCGCTCTTGGAAGTGATACGCGTGGTCGTCTTGGCGAGCGACTTGACGTTCTTGGGCTTAACCTTGCGCTCAGTGCTCTTGACGCGCTCACCACCGGAACCGCCGCCCGCGCCCGTGGCGAAGGTGTTCGGGTCCTTCTTGGCGTTATCGGTGACCGTGGAGACAACGAAGGCCGCGGCGATGAAGACCAGCAGGACGTGGATTGCCAGGGAGACGGAAAGACCGCTGGCGCCGATGCGCTGCCAGAACGTGCGCTTCATGCGCTTCGATCCGAGCGAGTCTGATTCGACCTTGATAGGTTCAGACGGAGGGACGTCGCCGGAAGGGGGCGGGGGAGTTTCTTCAGTCATTGAGAGAAGGGGGTGGGCAATCTTCCCCCCTGCCCCGCCTGCTTCAACCCTTTTTGCCCTCAAGCTGGGGGTGGAACTCGCATAAGAAATGGCTTGCGAGTCGGCCCTAGCCGCTTTCTCCTTCGCCTCCCACTTATTGCAGGGTGGAGCAGCCCGGTTAGCTCGTCAGGCTCATAACCTGAAGGTCGTAGGTTCAAATCCTACCCCTGCACCCAATTTTAAGCCCTTGAAGGGCAGTCACTTAAAGGAGTGGCCAAAAAGATTAGGAATAGGCTTGAACCGGCCGTAATTAATTGCACGGTATCAGGTATTAAATTTGTCCTACGGGACAATGGGGTAAGTAAGATAAAGCAGTAAAAAACAGGCGGCTTGCATAGGGGTATGCAAGCCGCCTCCTTTTTGGGGGATCGCTCCCCTGCCCTGGACACGAAAAAGCCCGGCACCTTACGGACCGGGCTTCGTCGTTTCTACGCGGGCTGGCTTAGCCGCCGCCGGTCATCTTGGTGATGAGCGCGATGAGCGGAAGGAACATCGCGAGCACGATCGCGCCGACCACGACCGCGAGGAAGACGATGAGGACAGGTTCGATGATCGAAGTCAGCGCGGTGACGGCGTTATCCACTTCTTCGTCGTAGATGTCCGCGACGCGGTTGAGCATCTCGGGCAGCTGGCCGGTTTCTTCGCCGACCTGAATCATCGAGGTCACCATCTGCGGGAAGACGCCGGACTGCTCGAGCGGCACGGAGAGCGGTTCGCCGTCGCGGACGCGGTCATGCACGCGCTCCAGCGACTTCGCGATGACGACGTTATCGAGCGTGTCGCGAGTGATCGAGATGGACTGCAGGATGGGGACGCCGGACGCCATGAGCGTGCCGAACGTGCGGGCGAAGCGCGAGACCGAGACAATCTGCACGAAGGTGCCGACCTTGGGCAGGCGGAAGATGATTTGGTCAAAGATCTGCTTACCCTTCTCCGTCGATAACCAGGTCTTCAGCGCGAAGTAAATGCCGAACACGAGGATCGGGGTGGCCCACCAGTAGACCGTCAGCAGCTGGGAGATACCGATGACGAACTTCGTCAGCGGAGGCATCTCGGTCTTCTGGCCGTCGAGGAGCTTCTGGAAAGAAGGGACGACCTTCACCATCAGGATGTAGACGATGATGATGGCCACGGACATGACGACGCCCGGGTAGACCATCGCGGACTTGACCTTCTTCTGGATGCGCTCGGCCTTTTCGCGGAACTTCGCAAGACGGTCGAGGACCTTGTCGAGCACGCCGCCCGCTTCACCGGCGCGGATCATGTTGACGAAGAGCTTGTCAAAGACCTTCGGGTGAGCCTGCATGGCTTCGGAAAGGTTATTACCCTGGGAGACGCTCTCGGCGACATTGGCGAGGATGACCTTAAAGGCCGGGTTGCGCTCCTGCTTCGTAATCAGTTCGAGGGCGCGCAGGAGAGGCAGGCCAGCGACGATGAGCGTCGCCAGCTGGCGGGTCATGATGGTGACGTCGTTCTGGCTGACCTTCGCTCCAAAGGAGAAACCACCCTTGGACGGGGCGGCCGGGGCGGCGGCGGGCTTCGCCGAGCCGGCGTCGTTGGCCAAGGTCGTGACCATCAGACCCTTCGCCATCAGTTTCTGGCGGGCCTGTTCGTCGTTGGTGGCTTCGATTTTGCCGGAGGTCTGCGCCCCGTTGCGATCGATGGCGGTGTACTTGTAGTCGGGCATGGGAGTGGTGGGGTGTTGTGTGAAAGGTTAGGTGTACTTAAGGACTTCCTCGATGGAGGTATGGCCGTCGAAGATGCAGCGCAGGCCGTCTTCGCGGAGCGGACGCATACCCGACTCAATCGCCTTCTGCTTCAGGACGAGCGTCGGGGCCTTCTGGGTGATGAGCGAACGAAGCTGGTCATTGATCGTCATCAGTTCGAAGAGGCCTTGGCGGCCCTTGTAGCCGGAGCGGTTACAGTCAGGGCAACCCTTGCCGTAGTAGAACTTCTTGTTGGCGATCTCGAGCGCGTCGACGTCGAGCATATTGACGACGTCCTTGTCCGGCTCGTAGGCGGTACGGCAGGTCTTGCACACGCGACGGAGTAGACGTTGGGCGAGCACGCCTTCGAGGGAAGCGGAGATAAGGAACGGCTCCAGGCCCATGTCGATGAGTCGGGTGACGGCACCGGGGGCGTCGTTAGTGTGGAGCGTGGAAAGCACGACGTGGCCGGTCAGCGAAGCCTGCACGGCGATCTGCGCGGTCTCGAGATCTCGGATTTCACCGACCATGATGGTGTCCGGATCCTGTCGGAGGAACGAGCGGAGCGCCGCAGCGAAGGTCAGGCCGACCTGGTGGTTGATCGGCACCTGCATGATGCCTTCCACTTCGTATTCGACGGGGTCCTCGGCGGTCAGGATCTTGACGTCCTCGGTATTCACCTCGCGGAGCGCCGAGTAAAGCGTGGTCGTCTTGCCCGAACCAGTCGGACCAGTAACGATGAAGATACCGTTGGGGCGTCCCACCATGCCGCGGATGCCTTCCTTAATGTCATCCTGCATCGAGAGGGCCTCGAGGCTCAGGTTGACGACGGTCTTGTCCAGGATTCGAAGCACCACGGACTCGCCGAACTGCGTCGGCAGGGTCGACACACGAAGGTCGATCTGGCGGCCGCTGATGGTGGTCTTGATGCGTCCGTCCTGCGGCACGCGGCGCTCGGCGATATTGAGCGAAGAGAGGACCTTGACGCGGGCGATGACAGCCGAGGCGAGATTCTTAGGCGGCGGGGCCATTTCGTACAACGAGCCGTCGATGCGGAGACGGATGCGGAACTCGTGTTCGAAGGGCTCGAAGTGGATGTCCGATGCCTTGGCCTTAACGCCTTCTTGGAGGACAAGGTCGACGAAGCGGATGATCGGCGCTTGGCTGGCCTGCTTGGTGACGTCCTCGTCGGTGACGGCCGCGGTATCGACTTCGCCGAATTCACCGAGCAGGTCTTCCATCGAGGAAGAGGTGGCTTCGCCGTAGACGCGGGTGACGGCGGCTTCGACCTGGGCGGGGTCTGCCACGGCCAGTTCGATATCCTTCTGCAGGATGAAGCTCAGTTCGCTGATGACGGACGAGTTGAAGGGATCCTTCGCAAGCAAGGTGAGTTTGCCGGCTTCGTCGGCGACGGGCAACACGACGTACTTGTGGGCCTGCGGTGCCTTGAGCAGCTTGGTCAGGGCTTCGCCCGGGTCGGCTGGCACGACGGAATAGAACTGGACCTGAAGGTGGTCGGCGATGGCCTGCAGGATGGTCGGACGGTCGGCCAAGCCGGCGTCCACGAGGCTGTCGCTGAATGACTTGCCGGTGGTCGCGTGGGACTCCCAGATCTCCTCGGCCTGGGCAGGCGTCACGAGGCCTGCCTCGAGGGCGATATCACGGATCACGTCACTATGGTCGTCGAACATGGGAATGGAGGGGGAAAGGGGTTGGGTTGGGTTTTAGCGGGCCGCTGCCCCGCCGCGCATACGTTCGCGCATGGCTTCGGGGTTCTGGCAGTAATTGAAGACTTCCTCTTCGGACACGGTGCCTTGGAAGAACAGGGCTAGCAGATCGCTGTCGAGAGTGCGCATACCGCGGGCGCCGCCGGTCTCGATATCGGTGAGGAGCTGGTAGGTCTTACCCTCGCGGATCTTCGCGCCGATGCCGTCGGTACGCACCATGACCTCGAAGGCCGCAACGCGCTTGTCGTCGGTGGTGTGCAGCAGACACTGCGAGATGACGGCGCTGAGAGAGGTGGAAAGCTGGGCGCGGATCTGGTCGCGGGCGGACGCCGGAAAGGCGTCGATAATGCGGTCGATCGTGCGCGTCGCCCCGGAGGTATGGAGCGTGCCGAGGACGAGGTGGCCGGTCTCCGCCGCGGTGACGGCGGCCTCGATGGTCTCGAGGTCGCGCATTTCGCCGATGAGGATGACGTCGGGGTCCTGACGGAGCGCGGCGCGGACGCCTTCCGAGAACGAAGGCAGGTCGACGCCAACTTCGCGCTGGGTGACCAGGCAGTTCTTATGCGCGTGGGTATACTCGATCGGATCCTCGATCGTGATGATGTGGCCCTGCTGGTTCTCGTTGATCCAATTGATCATCGAGGCGAGCGTGGTCGACTTGCCGGAGCCCGTCGGGCCCGTGACGAGCACCAGGCCGCGGGCGCGCTTGAGCATGTCCTTGATGACCGGAGGGAGGCGCAACTGCTCGAGCGTGAACATGGCCGAAGGCAACAGGCGTAGCACCATGCCGTAGCCACCGAGGCCGCGGAACGCGTTGACGCGCAGACGAGTCTTATTGCGAAAGGAGAAGGCGAAATCGCAGCCGCCGTCGGCGTCAAGTCGGGCGGTCTGGGCCGGCGGAACGACGGATGTGACCATAGCCTTGGCGTCGGCTTCCGTGAGTGCCGGGCCATCGATGGAAACGATGTCGCCGTTGACGCGGAGGCTGGGGGAGCGGCCCACGCGGATGTGCAGGTCCGAAGCGCCATTCTCGATCATGGCCTCCAGCAGCTGATTCATCTCGTAGGCCATGGGCTTAGATGACGTCGTCGGCGACGGTGGCTCCGAGCACTTCCTCGATGGTCGTCATGCCGGAGGCGACCTTGCGCTGACCGTCCTCGCGCATGGTGCGCATGCCGGCCTCGCGGGCCTTACGACGGAGGTCGACGAGATTGGAGCCGCCGTAGATCATCTCCTGGACCTCCTCGGTGATGACGAAGAGTTCGAAGACGCCGCGACGACCCTTGTAGCCGCGCTCGCCGCACTTGGGGCAGCCGGCACCCTTCATGGGCGTGGCGCTGGCGAGATCCTGCTCAGTCATGCCGATGGAGTAGAGTTCCTTGGCGGTCGGCTTGTAGGGGGCCGCACAAGCCTGGCAATTACGACGCACCAGTCGCTGTGCGAGCGCGCCGCGCAAGGCCGCAGACACAAGGAACGGCTTGACGCCGATGTCCACGAGACGGGTGACGGAGCTGACGGAGTCGTTGGTGTGGAGGGTCGAGAACACCATGTGGCCGGTGAGGGCCGCGTTGATCGCGATTTCCGCGGTCTCGAGATCTCGGATTTCACCAATCATGACGATGTTCGGCGCCTGACGAAGCATGGCGCGAAGGGCGGCGGAGAAGGTCATACCGACGTCGCGCTTCACCTGCACCTGATTGATGCCGGCCATCTGGTATTCGACGGGATCCTCGACGGTGATGATCTTGCGGTCCGGCTTATTGATGTAGTTCAGCGCCGAATAAAGCGTGGTCGACTTACCCGAACCGGTCGGACCGGTGACGAGGAAGACGCCGTCCGAGCCCGAGATTAGGCCCTGGAACTTGGCTTGGTCGTCGGCGAAGAAGCCGAGCTCAGGGAGACCCAGTTTGAGGCCTTCCTTGTCGAGGATTCGCATGACGATCGATTCGCCGTAGACGGTCGGCAGGACCGAGACGCGCAAGTCGATGTCGCGGCCGCCGGTGCGGGCTTGGATGCGTCCATCCTGCGGGATGCGCTTTTCGGCGAGTGAGACTTCCGCCATGAGCTTGAGTCGGGAGATGATTGAAGGCTGGAGGCGCTTGGGCGGGCCCTTCATCTCCTGCAGCACGCCGTCGACGCGGAAACGGACGCGAAAACGCTTCTCGAGAGGCTCGAGGTGGATGTCGGAAGCCTTCCGACGGATGGCGTCGACGATGAGCGAGTTGACGTAACGGATAATCGGCGCGTCGTCTTCCTTGACGTCGCCGCCCTGCGGGAGCTCGACGGCCAGGCCGTCATCGCCGCCTTTACCAAGGATGTCGGAATAGGAGGCGGACCCGCCGATTTGACCCCCGTTATAACAGCGTGAAATGGCTTCCTTGAGCGCGTCCGGAGGAGCCAGCTTCGGGTTGATGGCAAGCTTGAGCACGCGCGAGACGGAATCGATGGTCTCGGTGTCGAGCGGATCGGAGATGGCCAGCAGCAGTTCGTTGCCGTCCATCTGCAACGGGAGGATGTTATGCTTCTCGGCCTGTTCGCGGCTGATGAGCTTGAGGATATCGTCGGAGGGAGCGACCTGAGCGACATCCACGATTTCCATGTCGAACTCCTGACTAAGGGCGGCCGTGATCTTGGTCCAAGCGACCTTGTTGGTCTCGACCAGTTTGGCGATGGCCAGGGTGTCGGCGTTCTGGCCGTCCGGGACGGGCTCGATGGCGGCACGGGCCTCTGTCACGTCGGCAGGGGACACCAGTCCCTTGTCCTGAATGAATTGGATGACGTAGTCGTCGGCGGTCGTCACAGTGGGGAAATCCGGGGCGGAAGATAGGGGTAGGGAGATTGTTCCTCAGAGAGGAGAACAATGGGGAAACGCACCCTAAATCGGGGCACCTTGCCCGCAACCGCAAATTAACCAAAGATGCGCCGACTTTATGGGGCCGGAAGTCGTCCGACCAGCGCCGCGACCTGCGCACGTAAGAATTCCAGCTCGCCGTCGTTCCAAAAGACAACATCCGAACGCTTAACCTTCTCCGAGAGAGGCATTTGTGACGCAATACGGCGTGAAACCTCCTCGTCGGTCAGGCCCTTTTTAAGCAATCGTGACCGTCGCGTCTCTTCGGAACACGCGACACACACAATCGATGCAAAACCATCGGTCAGGTTTTTTTCGAAAAGCAGCGGAATTTCAACCACGTGATGTCGTTTGGTATCTAGGACGGCGGCCTGCCTAAGCCGTGCTACCTCCGGATGCGTCAGGCCCTCTAGGAAGGCCAGCTCTGCCGGGTCAGCGAAAACTTTCGCGGCGATCCATCGACGGTCGGGCCGACCATCCGGCCCCAGGCTGGCGTCGCCCCAACGGGCGCGCAGCTGGCTAACGGACGCGGCCGACTCCAAGACCTGACGCGCCAGCTGATCGGCATCGACGACATTGAATCCGAGCTCTGCAAAGCAGGCGGCCGCCGCGGACTTGCCGCAGCCGATACCGCCCGTGAGTCCGATGACCATGCCCTACCCTACCTTCCCGGTCGGCCGAGGGCAAACCTCAAGCGGGACTGGGAGAGGACTGTAGGCCAGGGCCGGCGTCAGCCGCAGGACTGGCCGCAGGCTGGGCGACATCCGGTGCCGGAGCAGGCGCCACGGCAGATCCGGCAATCGGCGTCGTGATAGAGCCGGTCTTGAGGATTTCCATCACATGGACGCCGTCGAGGGTCTCGTACTGCAGGAGAGCCTCGGCGATCTTGCGGTGGGCTTCGGCGTTATCGGCGATGAGTTTCTCGGCGCGGACATACTGCTCCTGCACGATGGCGGAGATGGCCTCGTCGATACGGCGCGCGGTGGCGTCGCTGTGGTTCTG